>Ga0209572_1000378_pt1 | contig 72557 bp, 69 predicted proteins | sample EBPBio232012_DNA_FD_185867 | JGI IMG/M metagenome (GOLD analysis project Ga0209572, IMG submission 185867) | Wastewater treatment Type I Accumulibacter community from EBPR Bioreactor in Madison, WI, USA - Reactor 1_1/23/2012_ DNA (SPAdes)... | ecosystem: Engineered > Bioreactor > EBPR >...
CGCAGGGCCTGACGCACGCCTTCCGGCTGATGAACCACACCTCGGTGCTGGGGCGCTACCTGTGGGTGTTCCGCCGCATCGTCGGGCAGATGCAGCACGACCTGTTCCACGTCTACACCGTGGACCAGCACATCCTGATGGTGCTGCGCAACATGCGGCGCTTTTTCATGGCCGAGCACGCGCACGAATACCCCTTCTGCTCGCAGCTGGCGGCCGGCTGGGACAAGCCCTGGATCCTGTACACCGCCGCGCTGTTCCACGACATCGCCAAGGGCCGCGGCGGCGACCATTCGGAGCTGGGCGCGCGCGAGGCGCACCGCTTCTGCCAGCAGCATGGCATCGCCCGTCAAGACGCCCGGCTGATCGAGTTTCTGGTGCGCGAGCACCTGACCATGAGCCGCGTGGCGCAAAAGGAAGACCTGAGCGACCCCGAGGTGATCCAGACCTTTGCCCGACGCGTCGGCAACGAGCGCAACCTGACGGCGCTGTACCTGCTCACCGTGGCCGACGTGCGCGGCACCAGCCCGAAGGTCTGGAACGCCTGGAAGGGCAAGCTGCTGGAAGACCTGTACAAACTCACCGTGCGCGCGCTCGGCGGTCGGGCGCCCGACCCTGGCGCGCTGATCGAGTCGCGCAAGCGCGAGGCCTTGGTGCAGCTGGCGCGCGCCTCCGAGCCGCATGAGGCGCACCGGGCGCTGTGGGACACGCTGGACGTGAGCTACTTCATGCGCCACGACGCCGACGAGATCGCCTGGCACGCACGCATGCTCTCGCGCCACGTGCGCAAGCCTGGCGCGCCCGCATCCGCCGCGCCGCTGACCCTGGTGCGCGCGCGCATCTCGCCCTACGGTCCGGGCCTGCAGGTGGTGGTGTACGCCAGCGACCGGCCGGATCTGTTCGCGCGCATGTGCGGCTACTTCGACCGCGCCGGCTTCTCGGTGCTGGACGCCAAGATCCACACCACCCGCGACGGCCACGCGCTGGACACCTTCCAGCTCATCAGCGCCCTGGACGCGGAGCACTACCGCGAGTTCGTGAGCATGGTCGAGGCCGACATGCCCAAGGCCATCGACAACCCCGCGCCCCTGCCGGCACCGCGCCTGGGCCGCGTCTCGCGCCGAGTCAAGAGCTTTCCGATCGCCCCACGCATCGACCTGCGCCCGGACGACAAGGCCCAGCGCTGGCTGCTCACCGTCACCGCCAACGACCGTGTCGGCCTGCTCTACAGCATCGCCCGCGTGCTGGCCGAGCACCAGATCGCGGTCGACATGGCCAAGATCGCCACCCTGGGCGAGCGGGTGGAAGACAGCTTCTTGCTGCAGGGCGCCCAGCTGCAGCACGGTCCGACGCAGTTGGACATCGAGCAGGAATTGCAGGAGGTGCTGGAGGCGCAATAGCGCCACTCGGCCGTGTTCGGGGGCAGAATCGTCACTTGGATTTTTCCCCCTCGACCTTCGAAGCGGAGCCCCCTGATGAAAAGCACCCTTGGCCTCACGGCACTGCTGGCCCTCTCCAGCCTCGTCACCGCGGTACAGGCCGCGGGCGGCGACCCCCACTGGACTTACCAGGGCCAACACAGCGGGCCAGCGCATTGGGCCACGTTGGAGCCAGGCTTCGAGACCTGCGCAAAAGGTCGTGCGCAAAGCCCGATCAACATCCAGGCCGCGGTCAAGGCCGATTTGCCCGCCCTGCAGTTCGGCTATTCGGAAGCCGCGCCGACGCTGGTCAACAACGGCCACACCATCCAGGTAAACCTGCCGCCGGGCCAAACCTTGCGGGTGGGCGACAAGACCTACGCACTGCTGCAGTTCCATTTCCACACCCCCAGTGAAGAGCAGATCCACGGAAAACACGCCGCGATGGTGGTGCACTTCGTGCACAAGGACACCGAGGGCAAACTGGGCGTGGTGGGCGTGATGCTCCAGCCCGGCACGCGCAACGCGCACTACGCCCCCATCTTCGAGCACCTGCCGCGCCCCAGGGAGACGGTTACCGTCGAAGGCCTCAGTCTGAATCTGGCCGCCTTGCTGCCCTCCGATCTGGGCTATTACCGCTTTGCCGGCTCACTGACCACCCCACCCTGCTCGGAAAATGTCCAGTGGATGGTGCTGAAACAACCCGTGCGCCTGGGTGCGGAGCAGATCAAGGCCTTCCGTCGTCTCTTCAACGCCAACGCCCGCCCCATTCAGCCCGCCCATGGCCGAATGATCGAAGAATCCCGTTGAGCCAGCGGGAGCACGGGTCACCCCCCGCCCGACTTACGCCGCTACACGCCGGCCTTGAACCCCACCTTGACGTGGCTGCCGTCGCAGTACGGTTTGTTCTGTGAGTGGCCGCATCGGCACAGCCAGGTGTCTGTGACTCGGTTGACGGTGCGGCCGGTGCCGCTGACCACTTCCAGATTGCCGCTCACGTGCAACGGGCCGTTCAACACCGGCTCCACCGTCACCGGGCCGTCGCGCGCCGCCAGCGTCTCTGAGACCAACGGTGTCGGTTCGCCGCTGGCAGTGAAGCCGATTTCGGCGTGACTGCCATCGCAGTACGGTTTGCGCTTGGACGCCCCGCAACGACACAGGGTGGCACGCAGGCCGACCGCCTCCAGACCAACCGTCAACGGGGCGTGAAAGGCCAGCGGGCCGTTCTCGCGCACACGCACGGTGTTGACCTCGGGCGGTGCCTCCAGCGGGCTGCCGTCTGGCTTCTGGCACTGGATGGCGCCAGAGGGGCAGTTGTGGGCCAGCTCCAGCACCTGATCGGCACTGGCCCGCTCGGGATGAATCCACTCGCCCTGAACATTGGGCACGAACACATCGGGCCGCGACAGCACGCAGTTGCGCGCGTGAATGCAGCGCTCGCCATCAAACTCAATCACCACGTCGGTGGAACGGACGACTTCACGGGCCACGGCATGCTCCTCAGGGGGGTGAAAAATGGAGGAGGCATCATAGATCGCCGCCGCCTTGGCGCGGACATTTTTTGAGATTTAGGCCAGAGGTCGGCGTCGGAATTATCTGGTGCGCTATGTTTTTTATAGCACATCAACCCTTACGCCATCTGGGCACCAGCACCTCGGCGTTGCCGCGGTGGATGGCGTGGCGCTGCTCGGGCGTCAGCGGGTACTCGTCCAGCAGCCGCGCAAAGTGCAGCGAACGCGCGGCGGGTGCAAACGGCCAATCGCTGCCGTACAGAATACGCGTGGGGTCGGCAAAGGCCAGCAGCGAGGGCAGCGCGTAGGGGCTGCTGGACAGCGCCAGGTCGTAGTGAAAGCGCTTCAGGCGCGCCAGGCCCTGGGCTGTGTCCTCACCGCTGTCCGAGCAGGCGCGTGCCATGCGCTCGGCGGCAAACGGCACAAAGCCGCCCGCATGCGAGAGGATGATGCGCAGCTGGGGGTAGCGCTCGAACGTGCCCCCCCGCGCCAGATTGATCGCCGCACGCGTGGTGTCCAGCAGAAAATCGGCGACAAAGGGGGCGATGCCCGGCACCGGTGCCGCCGGCAACGCGCTGGGGTGAACAAAGACCACCGCGCTGCGCGTGTTCAGCTCGGCCATCAGCGGTTCCCATTCAGGGTCGCCCAGGTAGCGCCCGCCCACGTTGGCCAGCAGCACCACGCCGTCGGCGCCCAACTGGTCGAAGGCGTGGCGCGCCTCGGCGATGGCGCCCTGCACATCCGGCAGCGTGAGCGTGGCGAAGTAGCCCAGGCGCTCGGGGTGGCGCTGGGCCACGCCGGCTGAAAACTCGTTGACGGCGCGCGCCATCTCGCGCGCCTGGGCATCGTCGCCCAGGTGCACGCCGGGGGTCGAGACCGACAGCACGGCGCTGCCAATGCCGGCGCGGTTCATCAGGTCCAGGGCGCTGGCTTCGCTCCAGTCGGGGATGGCGCGGCCACCGGCGCTCAGGCCGCGCTCTGCCAGCCACGCGGCGTAGACCGGTGGCACGATGTGCTGGTGGGTGTCGATGCGCAGGGGTGTGGTGTTCATGGTTGGCCCTCCCCGCTCATTCGGCCTTCAAGCCGGCGCGCTGCACGGCCTGGGCCCACAGCTTTTGCTCTTGCGCCAGAAACTGGCGCGCCTCGGCCACGCTGCCGCCCACCGGGTAGGTGGCGGCGGTGCGCAGGCGCTGTACCAGTGCGGGTGACTGCAGCGCGGCATTGACGGCATCGTTCAGCTTTTGCACGCGCACGGCGGGCGTGCCCTTGCCGGCGAACAGCATGAACCAGCCTGAGATGTTCAGCCCAGGCACCGCGTCCTTGGCCAGTGGCAGACCTTCCAACCCTGGCAGCACGCGCGATGAGGTCACCCCCAGCGGCACCAGGCGACCGGCCTTGACCAGGGGTAGCAGCGGCGCGATGCCGTCCACCGACACCTGGGTGTCGCCACCCATCACCGACTGGATGGCCTGCCCGCTGGAGCCCATGGGCACGTTGCGCAGTTGCACACCGGCGGCCTGCTCCAGCAGCTCGCCCGCCAGATGCGGCACCGATCCGCGTGAGGGGCTGCCCAGGGTGATGTCGTCCGGCGACGCCTTGGCTTTGGCCAGCAGGTCGGCCAGGGTCTTGAAGCCGGCTTTCGGGTTGGCGACAAACAACATGGGCGTGTCGGCCACCACGGCCACGGTTTCAAAATCCTGCTGCATGTCGTACTTGGCCGCGCGGTACAGCAGCGGCGTGAGCGTGACCACCGCTGCTTGAGCCAGCAGCAGCGTGTTGGCCGGGTGCGCCGCCGTCTTGGCGGCCATGGTGGCCACGATGCCACCGGCGCCAGGGCGGTTGTCCACCACCACCGTCTGGCCCAGGCGCGGCCCCAGCTCATCGGCCAGCAGGCGCGCCACGATGTCGGGCGCGCTGCCCGCCTGCGAAGGCACCACCAGGGTCAGCGGTGCGCTGGATCCGGTCTGCGCCTGCGCCGTCGCGACCAGCGCGCCCAGCGCCATCACGCGCACCACGTGTGTCCATCTTGTCTTGCCCATGCGGTCTCCTTCGGGTTTTGGTTGGTGGGCCAAGCCTGACAGCGCGGCCACTGGCAATGAAATCTACGTGGCTGTCGATTTCGCGTCTACGGCATTCACTTAAAGACTAATATCTCCGTCATGGATATCAGATCGATCGACCTGAACCTGATCCCCGTGCTGGACGCCCTGCTGCGCCACCGCAGCGCCACGCTGGCCGCGCGTGAGCTGGACATGAGCCAGTCGGCGCTCAGCTCGGCCCTGGCGCGGCTGCGGCGCCTGCTGGGCGACGAGCTGTTTGTGCGCACTGGCCGCGGCCTGGCGCCCACGCCGCGCGCGGCGGCACTGGCCGAAGCGGTGGCGTCCATCGTCGATCAGGTGCGCGAGCGCATTCTGCAAAGCAGTGCCTTTGACGCCACCACGGCCCAGCGCAGCTTTCGCGTGCTGCTGTCGGACGTGGGCTCCTACGTGCTGCTGCCGCGCATCGTGCGCGCCGTGCGGGCCGAGGCGCCCGGCGTGGCGCTGACGCTCAAGCCCCTGACCGGCGCCGACATCGCTACCGATCTGGCCGAAGGCCGCACCGACCTGGCCATCGGCAGCTACCCCGACCTGCCGGCCACCTTGTTCCAGCGTCGGCTGTTCGAGCGCCACTACGTCGGTCTGGTACGCCAGGGGCATCCGCTGGCGGCGCAGCGCCTCACGGTGCGTGCCTTTGCCGAGGCGCCGCAACTGGTGGTGCGCATGACCTCAGGCATCCAGGACCGCGTGGACGAAGCCTTGACGCGCGCCGGCCTGGTGCGGCGCGACGCGCTGGAGCTGCCCTCGTACCTGATGCTGCCGCCGCTGCTGGAGGCGGCGGATTTTCTGGCCGTTGTCCCCGGCCAGTTGGCCACGGCTTTCGCCCAGGCGCATCGGTTTGCCCTACTGGAACTGCCCTTCGCCCTGCCGCGAAGCACGATCCGCATGCACTGGCACCGGCGCTTTCACGAGGACGCCGGCAATGTCTGGCTGCGCGAGGTGGTGGCGCGAGAGTTGGGCGACAGTTGAGAGTGGACGCGTGCGCGGGCTCTACTTGATGAACCGCACCTGCTGATTGATGCGTTCCAGAATCGGCTTTTTCTTCTCGTTGAAGACTTTCTTGTTTTCCTCAATCAGGTTGCGGCCTTGGGTGTCGATGGAAATGATGAGTGGGCCGAACTCGCGCACGCGGTTGATCCACAGGGTTTCGGGCATCCCCAAGTCCGCCCACTCGGCGCCTTCGATCTTTTCGACCTGCGTGGCCGCCAGCACGGCGCAGCCGCCGGGGAAGATGGCGTGCACGGCCTTGTTCTCGCGGCAACCTTCCTGCGTCTCGGGGCCCATACCGCCCTTGCCCACGATCAGCTTCACGCCGGTCTGCTTGATGAACTCCTTCTCGAACTTCTCCATCCGCATGCTGGTGGTGGGGCCGATGGAGACCATCTCGTACTCGCCGTCGGCCTTTTGCCGCACGATGGGGCCGGCGTGGAAGATGGCGCCGCCCTCCAGGTTCACGGGCAGCTCGCGGCCCAGCTCGATCAGGCGGCGGTGCGCCACGTCGCGACAGGTAACCAGCGTCCCGGTCAGGTAGACCACGTCGCCCACGTTCAGCGACTCCAGGTCTTCGTCCTTGATGGGGGTTTGCAGAATTTTCTTCACGGCTGAAATCCTTGGTGCGAGATGACTTCAAAGCTCAGGTCGGCATTGACCTTGATGCGGCCACGCCGGTGCGCCCAGCAGCCGGTGGACACGGCCACGCCAATGGTGGATGGGTGGCGCGCCGAGGCTTCGATGTTGACGCCCATCACGCTGGCGTTGCCGGTCAGGCCCTGCGGACCCAGGCCCAGCTCGTTCAGGCCGTCCTTCAACAAACCTTCCATCAACGCCGCGTTCTCGTTGGGGTTGCTGGAGGTGACCGGGCGCAGGATGGCCTTCTTGGACAGGCGCGCCGCCGTCTCGGCCGAGGTGGAAACGCCCACCCCCACCAGCAGCGGCGGACAGGCGTTGACGCCGCGCGAGGTGATGACGTCAAACACAAACTCGGCCACGCCCTCGTAACCCTGTCCCGGCATCAGCACCTTGGCCGCGCCGGGCAGCGTGCAGCCGCCGCCGGCCATGTAGACGTCAATGGTCACGCTGTCGCTGTCGGGCACGATCTCCCAGTCCAGCCAGGGAATTTTGGTGCCGGTGTTGGTGCCGGTGTTCTTCTCGACAAAGGTTTCCACCGCGTTGTGGCGCAACGGGCCGTCACGCGTGGCGCCTTCGGTGGCACCTTCGAGAATGCCTTCCAGCTCGCCCAACAGCGGAAAGCGCGCGCCGGCCGTCAAAAAGTACTGAATCACGCCTGTGTCCTGGCAGCTGGGGCGGTCCAGCTTGTCGGCAGCCTCCTGGTTCTGGCGCATGGATTCATACACCTGCTTGGCCAGAAAATTGACTTCCTTTTCGCGCAACTCGCCCAGTTTTTGCGTCACGTCGGTCGGCAAGCGCTTGCCGATATAGGCGGTGAAACGCGCCATGACGTCGGTCAGGCGTTGGACGGCGGTATCGCGGTCCAGGGTGGGGGCGGTGGTGGTGTTCATGGCGATCAGTCCAGCGCGATCCGGCCGGCCTTGATCAGCGCGGCGAATTTCTCGGTCTCGGCGCTGATCTGACGCGCCATCTCTTCAGGCGTGTTGCCCACCGGCTCGGCACCGATGTCGTGCATCTGCTTGACGAAGTCCGGGCTGCGCAAAATTTTCACCACTTCGGTGTTCAGGCGCGTCACCACGTCTTTGGGTGTTTTGGCCGGCACCAGCAGGCCGAACCAGGTGCCAATGTCCACGTTCACGCCCTGCTCCTTCAGCGTGGGCACGTTGGGCAGCGTGGGCGAGCGGGTGGCGGTGGTCACGGCCAGGGGCTTCAGGCGCCCTTCCTTGATGAAAGGCAGCACCGGCGTGATGGTGTCAAACGACATGTCCACCTGCCCGCCCAGCAAATCGGTGGTGAGCGGCGCGCTGCCTTTGTAGGGCACGTGCAGCAGCTCGGTGCCGGTCTCCAGCTGGAACTGCGTGCCAATCATGTGCTGCGCCGTGCCATTGCCGTTGGAGCCGTAGGACATCTTGCCCGGCTTGGCCTTGGCGGCGGCCACCAGGTCATTGACCGAGGCGTACGGCGCCTTGGCCGACACCACCATCACGTTGGGCACCATCGCCACGGTGGTGATGGGCGCAAAGTCTTTTTCAAAGTTGTAGCTCAGGTTTTTGTAGACGTTGGTGGCCACCGTGTGGTGCACCGCGCCCATCAGCAGCGTGTGGCCGCCGTCATTGACTTTGGCCACAATGGCCGCACCCAGCGTGGCGCCGGCGCCCGGCTTGTTCTCAACCACCACCGGCTGGCCGATGGCGGGCGACAGCTTGGTGGCAATGGCGCGTGCCAGCACATCGGTGGTGCCGCCAGCCGGAAACGGCACCACAATGCTCACCGGCTTGGTGGGCCAGTTCTGCGCCTGCGCGGCGGCGGCGGCCAGCGTCATCGCTGTGGCGATGCAAACCGAGGTCATCGACAGAAAGCGGCGGTGGGTCATGCGGCGAGTCTCCTGGTTTTGAGGTAGATACCGCACATGCGGTGCGTGCGGCTTGGTGGCAATGTAGGTCGCCATCACAATTAATAACCACGCCATATAGAAATGTTTTATTAACTAAAATTCAATAATTGAACGGTTCGAAGGTGCCCATGAGTGATGCCACCATCCTGCCCGCCGACCTGGGCTTTTTCTCCACGCTGGTGCACTGCGGCAGCTTGACCGCCGCGGCGCGTGAGCTGGGCCTGACGACGGCTGCCGTCAGCAAGCGCCTGGCCCAGATCGAGGCGCGCCTGGGCACCTTGCTCATCACCCGCACCACGCGGCGCATGGGCCTCACACCCGAGGGCGAGGTGTATCTGGAGCACGCCCGCCGCATCCTGGCCGATCTGAAGGCCATGGAGCAGCAACTGACCGACCTGCAAGGCGAGCCGCACGGCCTGCTGCGCGTCAACGCCACGCTGGGCTTTGGAAGGCGGCACATCGGGCCCTTGATCTCGGCCTTTGTGCAGCGTTACCCCAAGGTGGATGTGCAGCTGCAGCTCACCGTCGATCCGCCACCGCTGGCCGACAACGTCTACGACCTGTGCTTTCGCTTTGGCCAGCCACCCGATTCGCGTGGCATCGCCCGCTTCATCGCCCGCAACCAGCGCGTGCTGGTCGCCTCACCCGCCTACATCCAACGCGCCGGAGCGCCGCAAACGCCACGCGAGCTGCTGCGCCACGCCTGCATCGTGCTGCGCCAGGGCGACGATGCGTACGGGCAGTGGCGGTTTACGCCCGTGCGCGAGATGCGCGGTGGCACCGCAGAAGACGCCAGCCGCACCGAGTCCCTCAAAATTCGCGGCCATCTGACCACCAACGACGGCACCGCCGCCGTGCAATGGGCGCTTGATGGTCACGGCATCCTGCTGCGCGCCGCCTGGGACGTGGCGCCGTACCTGCAAAGCGGCGAGTTGGTGCAACTGCTGCAAGACCACCGCAGCCCCGAGGCGGACATCTACGCCGTCTACCCCGAGGCGCACCGGGTGTCGGTACGGGTCAGGGCGCTGGTGGAGTTTGTGTGTGAGCGGATGCCATGACGACAAGTCAGTGCCACCCTCCTGAGTTCTCTGGGCAGCTCTGTCTGTGCTTGTACCCAGGTGACGCGCACCCTGAATCCGCCACAGCCGCCCCGCTTCGGCTTTTAAGCCATGCGATAAGCCTCGCCAACGCCTCCCAGGGTTCTTGATAACTTCATTTTTAATAGCTGCACAGGCTTATTTTATGCCGGCATCAGCGTGTTTCTTTCAAAAATCTCAGCCTTCGGCGGTCAAGGCGCCGGGTACTCAATGCAGGTTCAAATCCTGCTCCAGCCCCCGCATCAACCGCTCGGGTGTATCGGCAAAGCGGATGAAGGCGACCTCGTCGGCGCGGATCACCTGGCGTCGGACCATGTCGTCCAGCCGTTCGGTCAGCGACTTCCAATGCCGTTCCCGGTCACCCAACAGGTATACCGGCACAGGGCGCAGCTGCCGGCTCTTGAGGGTTTCGACAACCTGAAAGGTCTCCCACTCGGTGCCGGTACCCCCGGGCGCGATCACCATCGCCGCGGAGTGCAAGATCATGGCCGCTTCGCGGGTCACCACGCTGGAAAACACCAGGCCGTGACTGACATGGACGTTCAATGCCTTGGCCACATCCGCCCCCATCGGCCGGTCGAGATCATTGCCCGTGGCCAGGCGATCGTAGTAGGTGGTGTAAGCGACGCTGAGGCCCCCCGCATCGCTGGCGCCCTGGTTGGCGGCCAGCATCAACCCCGGGCCGCCGCCGGTCATGATGGGGTAGCGGCGGCCATGGCGAGCCGTCCACAGCGCCGCGAAGCGCCTGACCTGGGCGTACACCACATCGTTGGCCTGCCGAGCCTCGGCATCACAGCTCGTGTCGGCCGCGACGCAGGCCGGGCTGCTCTCGCCGATCCGCGAGCTGCCGAAGACAGTGAGGTAGCCCTCGGGAGCCAGGCGCGCCTGCGCGGCTTGCGCGCACGCCATGTCGTGGGCGAAAGCCGAAGGCGGCACCAGGTTCTCGACACCATAGTACGGGCCGGCGTAAAGGACCGCTGGCCATTCGGCCGGCGCTGGACAGGACATGTCACCCGCCCCGGTCAGCCACGGCGACGAGGTGCCGCAGCCGCTGATCAGCAGGGCCAACAAGAGGACGGCAAATCTGCGCATGGCTGAAGTCCTTCGAGGCTGGGCTGCCAAAATCGCCACAAGCTGGGCGGGTCATAAACCACTGGCAGCCCGCAAGTTAACCTGAAAGTGACTGCCAAGGTCATGTACCTGGCCGACACGGCGTAAAAAACGCCGTCCTATGACGCCCGAGCCCCATTGAGCGGCCTCAAGACCGCTCGCCTCTGCGTAGCCGCTGAAAAAGCATCACCGCCCCCACCACCACACCGCCTGTGGCGACACCCACCACGGCGTTGAACAGCATCCCCACGGTGCCCGCCGCGAAACCCGACATCCCCTCGGTCCAGCCCTGGAGCAGGTGGTGCAGCCAGGGTACACCGTGGGCGATGATGCCGCCGCCGACCAGGAACATGGCGGCGGTGCCGGCGACGGAGAGGAACTTCATCAGCCACGGCGCCAGCGCCAGGATGCCGCGGCCGAGGCCTTGAGCGGCGGCGCTGGCGCGCTGGCTCAGGTACAGGCCCAGGTCGTCGAGCTTGACGATGCCGGCCACCAGGCCGTAGACGCCGACGGTCATGAGGAGGGACATGCCGACCAGCACGGCCAGCTGGGTCCAGATGTCCTGGCCGGCGACGGCGCCCAGGGTGATGGCGATGATCTCGGCCGAGAGGATGAAGTCGGTGCGCACGGCACCCTTGATCTTGTCGCGCTCCAGCGCGACCAGGTCGATCTGGGGGTCGGCCAGGGCGGCCTGCAGTTCGGCGGCGTGGGCCTGATCTTCTTCCGCGCTGTGCAGCAGCTTGTGGGCCACCTTTTCAAAGCCCTCGAAGCACAGGAAGGCGCCGCCCACCATCAGCAGCGGCGTGACGGCCCAGGGCGCAAAGGCGCTGATGGCCAGCGCCGCCGGCACGAGAATGGCCTTGTTGACGAGCGAGCCCTTGGCCACGCCCCACACCACCGGCAGCTCGCGCGCGGCCGAAACGCCGGTGACCTGCTGGGCGTTGAGCGCCAGGTCGTCGCCCAGCACGCCGGCGGTCTTCTGCGCCGAGATCTTGGTGAGCGTGGCCACGTCGTCGGCCATGGCCGAGCCCTTGCGGGCGGCCACCTTGGTGAGGACGGCGACGTCGTCGAGTACGGTGGCAATATCGTCGAGCAGGGCAAGCAGGCTGGTGGCCATGGTGGTCAAATCGCTATTAAAACAAGAGCTTCCTTGGCAATGTTCATGCCGGCAAGAAGTCGATTTTCTTGAGAATATCGGAAGTCTGCGCGTTCGCCGCGGACGCACCGGCTTGGGCGGCCAATTGGGCCAGCGCCTGCGCAACCAGGTCTGGGTCGTGCACCAGGCGCAGGTGCTCGAACGCCGCCTCGGCTTCCGGATAGGTTTGGCGCAAGCTGCCCAGCCATTGCTTCAGGCGACCGGCGCGGTGGCGGCGCTCGACGCGGGCGCACACGTCTTCCCAAAAGTCCTGCAACAGGGGAACAAGCCGCGGCCAGGGCAGCAGCGCGCGCGGATCGGCATCGCCAGCCCGAACCGCCAGCGCCAGACCAGGGCTGCGCACCATGCCGCGGCCCAGCATCAAGCTGTCGCATCCGGTCACGGCACGGCAACGCCGGGCGTCGGCAGGGCTGAAGATGTCGCCGTTGGCGATCAGTGGCAGACGCAGCTGGGCGCGGATTTCGGCGATGCGCTCCCAGTGCACGGGCGGGCGGTAGGCCTGGGCCCTGGTGCGGGCGTGCACCGTCAGCTCGCTGGCGCCGGCCGATTCGATGGCCCGGGCACAGTCCAGCATGCGCGCGCTGTCTTGATTGCCCAGGCGCATCTTGGCGGACACCGGCACCGCCCCGGGCACCACCCGGCGCACGGCGCCGACGATGGCATACAGCAATTCCGGCTCGTCCAGCAGCACGGCGCCGCCGCGGTGGCGGTTCACCGTCTTGGCTGGGCAGCCGAAGTTCAGGTCGATGCCGGCCGGCCGCAGTTCGGCAAGGCGCGCGGCGTTTTCGGCCAAACACACCGGATCGGAGCCCAGCAGCTGCGGGCGCACCGGGACGCCAGCGCGGGTGCACCCGCCCCGCAGCAGTTCGGGCACCACACGGGTGAAGCTGCGCACGGGCAGCAGTTGGTCGGTGATGCGAATGAACTCGGACACGCAACGGTCGACCCCGCCCACGCGGGTCAGGATGTCGCGCAGGCCGTGGTCGAGCAGACCTTCCATGGGGGCAAGAACCAGCATCGTTCGTTGAAGGGGTGGCGGTGGCCGTAAAAAAAGCCGCCGTTCCGCGAGAAATATAGAAGAACATCAATTTTCGCAGCAAGACCTCGGCCTCTCTGCTGGCCTTGGGGTAGTATGCGAACTGAGATAGGCCGGCTGCTGCGGCACCCATGCGGCACGAACAACATCACAGGGAAGCTGTACATATGATGCACATTCGACATGTCTCTGCAGTGAGCGTCCGACTCTTGTGGGGCGTGCTCTGTGCCCTGCTACTGGGCGTGGGGGCCGCCATGGCCCAGGCCGCGTCAGACACCGGCGCCCCCCAGGGCGACAACCGTCAAGGCACGTTCAAGACCGTGCAGGGCGAGGTGGTCGTGGAACGCGGCGGCAAGCGTGTGCCGGTCAGCTCCGGCGCGCCACTGATGGCCTTGGACCGCATCGTCACCGGCCCGCGCAGCGCCGCGTCGGTCATCCTGCGCGACGGCACCGTGCTGGCGCTGGGGCCCGACAGCAGCGTCAATCTGGCCGAATTCCGCTTCGATCCGACGACGCAAGAGGGCAACATCCTGATCTCCATGGCCAAGGGCAGCCTGCGCATGGTCTCCGGGCTGATTGCCAAGCTCAAGCCCGAGCAGGTCAAGATCACCACCCCGACCTCGGTGATTGGCGTGCGTGGCACCGACTTCATCGTGGAGACCCATTCCTGATGCGGCGCCTGCTGGTTCTTGTTGCCACGCTGGTGTGGCTGCTTGCCGGCTGCGCCCCGGCCACGCGGGTCATCCTGCTGCCTGATGGACCGGACGCCAAGCCGACCGCGGTGGTGGTCAGTACCGACCGCGGTTCACAGACCATCGACAAACCCTATCAAAGTGCCACGGTCAACGCCCAGGGCCAAGTCGATTCCGAGCAGTTGCGCGCCCGTGACGTGCGCCAGCGTTACCCCCAACTGCTGGCCGCCCAACCCCCCGTCTCGCGCAGTTTCACGCTGTATTTCAAGCCCGGCACCTCCGAGCTGGCGGACGAGTCGGCGGCGCAGTTGGCCACGGTACTGGAGCAAGCCACCGTTCGTGACGGCGGCGAAGTCGTGATCACCGGCCACACCGATCGCGTCGGCACGGTCGAGTCCAACGATGCGCTGTCGCTGCGCCGCGCCGCCGCCATCCGCGAGCTGGTGGTGAAACGCGGCTTTGACCCCACGCGGGTGTACGCCATCGGCCGCGGCGAGCGCGAGCCGGTGGTGCCCACCGCCGACGAGGTGGATGAACCCAAAAACCGGCGTGCCGAAGTCGTCGTGCGTTGACGCCTTGCCGGTCCGCTTGGCCCCCCCGCTTTTCACCACCCGTCCGCGCCACCCTCGCGGCAGCTTGTGGGTGCGCGTTGCCGCCTTGTTGCTGGTATTGGCAGCGCCCGCCGCTCAAGCCGCCCCGGCCTTCGAGGACAGCATCGCCCAGCGCACCCAGGCCTGCACGGCCTGCCATGGCGAACAAGGTCGCGCCGGACCGGACGGCTACTACCCTCGCCTGGCCGGCAAACCGGCCGCCTACCTGTACCACCAGTTGCTCAATTTTCGCGAGGGCCGCCGCCACTACGGCCTGATGACGCGCATGGTGGACATGCTGAGCGACGCCTATCTGTGGGAAATCGCCCAGCATTTCGCGGCCCTGCAAGTGCCCTACGCACCGCCTGCGCCGTGGGCCAGGCCGCCCGAGGCGGCTGTGCTGGCGCGTGGCCGCGAACTGGCGCTGCACGGCAACCCGACCACGCGCCTGCCGGCCTGCGTTCAGTGCCACGGCCAGAAGCTCACCGGCGTCCTGCCCGCCGTCCCCGGCTTGCTCGGGCTGCCGGCCGATTACCTGACGGCGCAGTTGGGCGGCTGGCGCACCGGGGAACGGCGCGCGCACGCCCCGGATTGCATGGCCAGCGTGGTGCGGCGCCTGTCCGACCGCGACGCCCACGCCGTGGTGGTCTGGCTGGCCAGTCAGCCAGTGCCGACCGATGCACACCCGGCGCCTGGCCGACCCGACACCGCGCCGAACGCACCCGATCTCCGATGTGGCGTCGCTGCCCTGCCTGGCGGGGCCCGTCCGTGAGACAGCGTCTGATCCGCCTGGGCGCGGCGCTGCTTGGCCTGCTCCTGCTGGCCGCAGGCTGGCTCTGGCACGTCAATTACAACGATGGCGTGGTGCTGGACGCCGCCGCCCCGACAGGCGATGGCGAGCAATTGCGCCTGCGCGGCGCCTACCTGGCGCGGGTAGGCAACTGCCTGGGCTGCCACACCGCGCGCGGCGGCATCCCTGGAGCCGGTGGCCAGCCCATCGCCACGCCTTTTGGCACCGTGTACACCAGCAACCTCACCCCCGATGCGGACACCGGCATCGGGCGCTGGCACGCCGCCAGCTTCTGGCGCGCCCTGCACCATGGCCGCTCGGCCGACGGTCGGCTGCTGGTGCCGGTTTTCCCCTATACGCACACCACCTTGCTCACACGCCAGGATGCCGACGCGCTGTACACCTACTTCAGCAGCCTGCCCCCCACGCGCGCGTCCACGCCTCGGCACGAATTGCGCTGGCCCTACGGCAGCCAGTTGGCGCTGGCGGTGTGGCGCGCGCTGTACTTCCGCCCCGGCAGCTACCAGCCCAACCCGGACCAGAGCGCCGACTGGAACCGTGGGGCTTACCTGGTACGGGGCGTGGCGCATTGCTCGGCCTGTCACGCCCCACGCGACCGGCTGGGTGGCGCCAACTGGCAAAACCTGGACGGTGGCGTGATGACGGCCCAGGGTTGGTACGCGCCCTCGCTCACCTCCCCGCACGAAGCCGGTCTGCACGACTGGTCACGGCAGGACATCGCGGCCCTGCTGAAGACCGGGGTAGCGCCCGGCGCCAGCGTCAGCGGTCCGATGGCCGAGGTGGTGCTGCAAGGCACGCAACACCTGAGAACCGACGATGTGCTGGCCATGGCCAGTTACCTCAAGACCCAGCCCCTGACCGAGGCCGCGCCGCCGCCCACCTCCCCAGCGCCGCCCAGCGCCCGCTCCGCCAATGGAGAAAAACTGTACGAACGGCACTGCGCCGCCTGCCATGGCGAGCGCGGTCAGGGCGTGCCTGGCGCCTACCCGGCCCTGGCTGGCAACCGGGCCGTGACGCAACCGCACACCGAAAACCTGGTGCAAATCGTGCTGCACGGCGGCTTCGCCCCCGCCACCGCGGGCAATCCGCGCCCCTACGGCATGCCGCCGTTCACGCTCAGCCTGAACGACGGCGAACTCGCCGCCGTGCTCAGCCACCTACGCCGCAGCTGGGGCAACCAGGCCAGTGAGCTGAGCGCGCTGGACGTGTACCGCGCCAGGGCCGACACCGACGCCCGGCTGCGTTAGCCCTCTGCCAGTTGCCGGGCCGTACAGATCTGCAACCCGGCGCGATCGCGCAGAATTCATGCATGCAAGAGCACATCTCCCGCCAGGGCCGGGCGCTGCAGGCGCTGCTCCTGGAGCGCCGCGTCGCCGCCCTGGCGACCTTGAACGACAACGGCGCGCCAAGCGCTTCGATGGTGCCGTTCGCCATCGACGCCGAGCGCGGCCGCCTGGTGCTGCACGTGAGCGCCCTGGCCGCCCACACCGGCCACATGGCGCGCGATGCCCGGGTCGGCCTGCTGGTTTGCGCCGCCGACCGGCCCGACGCGCCGGTGCACGATCTGGCCCGCCTCAGCCTGGAAGGCCGGGCCGAGACACCTGCACCCGACTCGCCTGAATGGCGCGCCGCCCGCTCGGTCTACCTGGCCCGGTTTCCGGACGCCGAACCGATGACCGACCTGCCCGATTTCCGCTTCGTCACCGTCACCCCCCACAGCGCGCGCCAGATCAGCGGCTTTGGCAGTGCGCGCGCGGTCGACGCCGACGAACTGCACCAGCTGCTTCGCAGCCTGCCGCGCGCATGAGCGCCGAGAGCGCCTACCCCTCCAGCACCTTGCACGAGCCCCTCGACGTGGTGCACGAAGACGCCTGGCTGCTGGCCTTGGTGAAACCGGCTGGTTTGCTGGCCGTGCCCGGGCGCGGCCCGGACAAGGCCGACTGCCTGAGCGCCCGCGCCCAGCACCGCTGGCCCGGCGCCCTGGTCGTGCACCGGCTGGACCAAGCCACCAGCGGGCTGATGTTGCTGGCGCGCGATGCGAGTACCCAGCGCCGGCTCAGCACCGCCTTTGCCGAGCGGCGCGTGCACAAACGCTACGAAGCCCTGGTGCACGGGCGGTTGACGGCGCCCACTGCCCCGGACGGCTGGGGTGACATCGACCTGCCCCTGATCGTGGACTGGCCGAACCGGCCGCGCAGCAAGGTCGATGCCAGCCTGGGCAAGCCCAGCCGCACGCGCTGGCGGCCGCTGGCGCACGATTTGATCGGCCACACCACGCGCCTGGCGCTGGAGCCGGTCACCGGCCGTTCCCACCAGTTGCGTGTGCACCTGCTGGCCCTGGGCCACCCGATCGTCGGCGACACCTTGTACGGCCAGCCCGATGGGGCCGACCGGCTGATGCTGCATGCCTGCGCACTGAGCTTGGCGCACCCGGCGCACGGTGCCCCGCTGACACTGCACAGTACGGCGCCGTTTTAGGCGGATTGACCATGAATCGTGAAGAATTCGCCGTCCATGCACCCTTCAGCTTCGACGCCAGGCAGCGACAAGCCGGAGGGCATCCGTCCTACGTCACAATCCGCACCGACTCGATAAATTTCCCCTATCCCGTTCATTCATCAAGGAATCCCTCATGAGCACTTCTCCCTTCCGCACCCTGGGTCTGGCCGTTGCACTCGGCCTCGGTTTGAGCAGCGTGGCCCTGGTCGGCTGCACCACCACCACGCCGCAGTCCGAGGCCTCCGGGCCCACCGCCCGGGCCGCCATGGAGCGCGATGTGGACTCCACCCTGACCCGCCTGTACACCACCGTGCCCGGTTCGCGCGAGATGGTGCAACGCTCGGCCGCCGTGCTGGTGTTCCCATCGGTGGTTGGCGGCAGCTTCGTGGTCGGTGCCCAGCATGGCAAGGGTGCGCTGCGTGAAGGCGGCCGCACCAGCGGCTACTACAGCACCACGGCCGGTTCGCTGGGCCTGCAGGCGGGCGGCCAGTCGAAGGCCATCATCTACGTGTTCAACACGCGCACCGCGCTGAACAAATTCAAGGCCAGCGAAGGCTGGAGCGCCGGTGCCGATGCCGGCGTGGCGGTCGGCAAGGTGGGTGCCAATGGCTCGGTCGATACCCAGACCATCCAGCAGCCGGTGGCCAGCTTCACCCTGACCAATGTCGGCCTGGAAGCTGGCGCGGCCGTCGAGGCCGGCAAGGTCACCAAGATCACCCTCTGATCCCGAGGCCCGAAGCTCCGGGCCACGGGGCCCGGCGACCGATTCCACCCCTGGGTAGAGTCGGTTTTTTGTTTCCAGCCCGTCGATGCCCAACAGGCCGTGACATCATGCCGGCATGCCCTACACCGCCAGCTTTACCCCAGAAGCCTTGACCCGTGCCGAGGTCGATGCCCGGCCCGGCCCCTTGGTGCTGGAGTTCGGCACCCACTGGTGCGGCTGGTGCCAGGGCGCGCAGCCGCTGATTCAGGCCGCTTTCTCGCTGGCCGGGGCCGAGGTGGCGCACGTCAAGGTCGAGGACGGCCCAGGCCGCGCGCTGGGCCGCAGTTTTGGCGTCAAGCTGTGGCCGACACTGGTGTTCCTGCGCGACGGCCAGGAGATGGCTCGCTTGGTGCGGCCCCAGGACCAGGCCGCGCTCGTCCAAGCCTTGCGCGGGTTGCAGGGCGCCGCCGCCACCGCTGCCGACGCCTCTACTCCACCCAGTGCGTGAACCCTTCCGTCGGCTCGCGCGGCGTGAAGAAGCTGTTCACCGGCGCCGATTCGTCGGCATAGCCCAGCGACATGCCGCAGACCAGCATTTCCTCGGCGGTGGCGCCGACGTGGGGTAGCACGATGCTGGCGAAGTTGTTCCAGGCCGCCTGCGGACAGGTGTGCAGGCCGCGCGCGCGCGCGGCCACCATCACGCTCTGCAGAAACATGCCGTAGTCCACCAGACTGCCCTGCCCCATCACGCGATCCAGCGTGAAGATCAGCCCGACCGGGGCATCAAAGAAGCGGAAATTGCGCTGGTGCTGGGCATGCATCTTGTCCTTGTCCTGCTTGCCGATGCCCAGCAAGCCGTACAGGCTCCAGCCGTTCTGGCGCCGCCGCCCCAGGTAGGGCTCGACCCAGTGGCGGGGGTAGTAGTCGTAGTCGGCACGGTACCGGGTGTCCAGCTCGGGGTGTTCGCGCCGCGCGTCGTGCGCCTCGCACACCTTCTGCACCAATTCGTCCTTCTTGGCGTTCTGCAGCACGTACACCTTCCAGGGCTGGGCGTTGGTGCCGCTGGGCGCGCGGCTGGCCACGCGCAGAATGTTCTCCAGCAGTTGGCGGGGCACTGGCGTGGGCAAAAAGGCGCGCGCGGAGAAGCGGTTCTCGATGGCCGCATCCACGCTGGCCGTATCGGGGATGGGGGCACTCACCTGGGACATTGGAGACGCTCCAGAACAGATTTGAGGGTGGCCGGCAGCGACACCGGCCGTTGCGTGGCGCGATCCACGTACACGTGCACGAAATGTCCCCTGGCCGCGCTCATCGGCGCCCCCTCGGCGAACAGGCCCACCTCGTAGCGCACGCTGGACGAGCCCAGCGTCGCCACGCGGATGCCGGCCTCGATGTTCTGCGGGAACGCCAGCGGCGCGAAGTAGTGGCACTGCGTCTCCACCACCAGGCCGATGGTCTGGCCCTTGGCGGTGTCGAGCACGCCCTGCTCGATCAGGTGCGCGTTCACCGCCGTGTCGAACCAGCTGTAATAGACGACGTTGTTGACATGACCATATTGGTCATTGTCCATCCAGCGGGTAGTAAGGGTGCGAAACACGCGGTAACTTTCGCGCGGTTCGGGGCGTGGGCGTGCGGGAGCAGTCATCGCATGGCATTCTGCCAGCGCCGCGAATACCCCAGCGCGATCTGAAACGTGTGGAGCTGCACCTGCACGGTGGCCTCGATGTCGTGCCCGTAGCCGCCGGCCATGGTCAGCACCAACGGCAGGCGGCGGCGCCAGGCCCAGTCGAACACGCACAGGTCGCGCGCCCGCAGGCCGTCGAAGCTGAGTTTCAGCCGCCCCAGCCGATCGCCCTCGTGCGGGTCGGCGCCCGCCAGGTAGAACACCCGGTCGGCGTCGAAACGGTTGTCGAGCTCGGCCAGGGCCAGCTCCAGCGCCGCCAGGTAGGCGTCGTCGCCCGTGCCATCGGGCAGGCCCACGTCCAGGTCGCCGGCCACCTTGCGGAACGGAAAATTCTTCTCACCGTGCAGCGACAGCGTGAACACCGACTCGTCGCGCGCGAAGATGGCCGCCGTGCCATTGCCCTGGTGCACGTCCAGATCGATCACCGCCACGCGCGGCCGACGCGCCCCCGGGTGGCTGCGCAGGTGCTCGCGCTGCAGCAGGCGCGCGGCCACCGCCACGTCGTTGAACACGCAAAAGCCCCCGCCCTGATCGGCGTTGGCGTGGTGCGTGCCCCCGGCCAGGTTGGCCGCCACGCCCTCGTGCAGGGCGACGCGCGCGGCCTGGACGGTGGCGCCCACCGAACGGCGCGAACGGTCCACCATGGCCGGGCTCCACGGAAAGCCGATCTCGCGCTGACGCGCTGGCGCCAGCGTGCCCCCAGCCACCGCCGCGATGTAGGACGGCGCGTGCACCAACGCCAGCTCGGCATCGGTCGCCGCCTCGGCCGGGGTCTGCTCAAGCGACGGCAGCTCGGCCGCCAAACGCGCGCGCAGCTGCTCGTACTTGCCGATCGGAAAACGATGGCCGGTGGGCAGCGGCAAAGTCCGTTGCGTGGAGTAGAACGCTTTCATTTCAGGAGCACGCCAGTCGCGCCAGTACGGAAGTTAGACCGCCACGTCTAAAAACGCCGCGCCGCGCCAAAACACCTTGTAATCGCCGCCCGATCCCCTAAAATTCGTACCCATGCTGCACCGCAACAAAAGCAGAGCGGCACACAAGAAACCGTCCCTCATTGAACCATCCACCATCCTTTAGGAGTAGACACATGCTGACCCCCGAACAACTCGTTGCTTCCCAGAAAGCCAACATGGAAACCCTGTACGGCCTGACCACCAAGGCGTTTGAAGGCGTCGAGAAGCTGGTCGAGCTGAACCTGCAAGCCACCAAGGCCGCGCTGGACGAGTCCGCCGTGCACACGCAAGCCGTGCTGTCCGTCAAGGACGCCCAGGAACTGATCGCCCTGCAAGCCAGCCTGTTCCAGCCCCTGGCCGAGAAAACCGCCGCCTACAGCCGTCATCTGTACGACATCGCTTCGGGCACCGGCGTTGAATTCAGCAAGGCCTTCGAAGGCAAGGTTGCCGAAGGCCAAGCCCAGTTTGCCGCCATCGTCGACAACGCCGCCAAGAACGCCCCCGCTGGCTCCGAGACCGCCGTCGCCATGATGAAGAGCGCCGTGGCCGCCGCCAACAACGCGTTCGAGTCCGTGCAAAAGGCCGTCAAGCAAGCCTCCGACGTGGCCGAAGCCAACTTCAACACCATGACCACCACCGCCACCAACGCCGCCAAGTCGGCCGGTGCCGCTGCCAAGAAGCGTTGATTGCGCCCCCTTTCGAGGGTACGCACCGGCGCCCCATCCAGGGCGCTCGGTCACTATAATTGATCCGCAAGTCTCAGCGATTTGATGCGCTGAAAGCTGGCAAACCCCTTCATCGTGCGCCTGCGCACCGTCAACGGGTTGTACAGATTGCAAGGTATCTCAAGGTTGTCTCCTCGGGTCCTTTGTAACCCCAAGGGTTCGGGATCCCTTAAGGGCTGATCGCAAGATCAGCCCTTTTTTTGTGTGCGCCCGAGCAGGCACCGATTGCCCAAGAGGATGATTGAGAACCATTCTCGTTTGCGTTATCATCCGTGGCATCTTCATTGCACGCTCTACTTCGTCACTCATGATCCGCCGCCCCGCCCCGCTCATCCTGGCCGCCGCACTGGCGCTGCTGTCCACCTCGGCCGCACAGGCCCAGGAGCAGGTGCTGAACCTGTATTCCGCCCGCCACTACGCCACCGATGAGGCGCTGTACAACGACTTCACCAAGGCCACCGGCATCAAGATCAACCGCGTGGACGCCGACGACGCCGGCATCATCGCGCGCCTGAAGGCCGAAGGCAGCGCCTCGCCGGCCGACGTGATCCTGCTGGTCGACGCCGCCCGGCTGTGGCGCGGCGAACAAGACGGCCTGTTCCTGCCCATCCAGTCCAAACTGCTGAACGACGCCATCCCCGCCAGCCTGCGCGCCCAACCGGTGGCCGGCGGCGGCATCCCCTGGTTCGGCTTTTCCACCCGCGCGCGGGTCGTGGTGTACGACAAGATCAAGGTCAAGCGCGACGACGTCGACACCTACGAGGAACTGGGCGATCCCAAGAACAAGGGCAAGCTGTGCATCCGCAGCGGCGCCCACCCCTACAACCTGAGCCTGTTCGGCGCCGTCACCGAGCACCTGGGGGCGCAAAAGACCGAGGCCTGGCTGAAAGGCATGGTCGACAACATGGCCCGCTCACCCAAGGGCGGCGATACCGACCAGATCAAGGCCGTGGCGGCCGGCGAATGCCAGATCGCCGTCACCAACAGCTACTACCTGGCGCGCCTGATGCGTTCCAGCAACCCCGACGACCGCGCCGTGGTCGAGCGCGTGGGCGTGGTTTTTCCCAACCAAGGCACCTGGGGCACGCACGTCAACGTGGCCGGCGCTGCCGTGGCACGCCACGCCAAGCATGTGGACAACGCCGTCAAGTTCCTCGAATACCTGGCCAGCCCCTCGGCGCAGAACTATTTCGCCAACGGCAACAACGAATGGCCGGTGGCCAAGGGCGTGACCACCGACAACCCGGCGCTGAAAGCCATGGCCGGCGGCGGCCAGTTCAAGGCCGAGACCATTCCGGTCAGCGCGGTCGGCGCCAACCAACTCAAGGTGCAGCAGATGCTGGACCGCGTCGGCTTCAAGTAAGCCGGTGGCGCCAGGCCTTCTCGGGGGCCTGGCTCAAAACACCCCCGCCCCCAAGCCCGCCGCCAGCCCTTCGCCCAGTTCGGCGCAACGCGCCAAATCGGGCGCGCCAATCGTCTTGGCGGCCAGAATCCGCTCCGGCGTCTGGGCGTGGGTGCAGACGATGATCGTCGGGGCCACCTGCTTGAGGCGCCAGCCGGTGGCGATGCGCTCGATCTGGCGCTGGGCGTTGCCGCCGTCGCTGCCGGCGCAAACCATCACGGCGTACGGCCGGCCGTTCAGGCGTTCCAGCACGGGGTAGTAGCAGCGGTCGAAAAAATCCTTCATCACGCCGGCGATGGCGGCCAGGTTCTCGGGCGCGGCGAACAGGTAGCCGTCGGCGGCCAGCAGGTCGTCCGGGCCGGCCTCGGGCGCGCGCAGCAGGCGCACGGCCACGCCCTCCTGCCCGCGCGCGGCTTCGGCGGCGGCTTCGGCCATCTGGCGCGTGCCGCCGGTGGCGGAGTGGTAGACGATCAGCAGCGTCTTGCGGGGCGGGTGGGTCGTGATCTGGGCCATCGCCACCCAGCCTAGCACGCCGCTGGCGGCGGCCAAAATTGACACAAGTCATGGGCCAGGGGCCCGCTGCGGCCTAGCATGGGGCACATCCTCTTTCGCAAGGCCATCGCCCATGTTCCGCATTTCCCAGTTCATGCACGAGTTGGCGCGCGCCGAAGCCACGGGCAGCTACCCGCTGCCCGCACGGCGCGGCGGCCCGCCGGGGCCAGTGGTGATCTGGAACCTGATCCGCCGCTGCAACCTCACCTGCAAGCACTGCTACGCCTTCAGCGCCGACCACGACTACCCCGGCGAGCTGTCCACCGAACAGGTGTTTGGCGTGATGGACGACCTGAAAAGCTTCCAGGTGCCGGCGCTGATCCTCTCGGGGGGCGAGCCCCTGCTGCGGCCCGACATCTTCGAGATCGCCGAGCGCGCCAAGGCCATGAAGTTCTACGTCGGCCTGTCCACCAACGGCACGCTGATCGACGAAGCCCTGGCCGAGCGCATCCACGGCACGGGGTTTGACTACGTCGGCATCAGCCTGGACGGCATCGGCGCCACGCACGACAAGTTCCGCCGGCTGCAGGGCGCGTTCGACCGCAGCCTGGGCGCCGTGCGCCACCTGCAGAAGCTGGGCACCAAGGTGGGCCTGCGCTTTACCATGACCGAGCTGAACGCGCACGACCTGCCCCCGCTGCTGCAGCTGATGCAGGACGAGGGCGTCGACAAGTTCTACTTCAGCCACCTCAACTACGCCGGGCGCGGCAACATCCACCGCGGGCAGGACGCGCGCCATCTGGCCACGCGCCGCGCGCTCGATCTGCTGTACGACACCGCCTGGGCCGATGCCCAGGCCGGCGGCCGGCACGAGTACGTCACCGGCAACAACGACGCCGACGGCGTGTACCTGCTGCAATGGGTGCAGCAGCACCTGCCGCGCTGGCACGACGCCGTGCAAGAGCGCCTGGTGGCCTGGGGCGGCAACTCCAGCGGGGTCAACGTGGCCAACATCGACAACCTGGGCGACGTGCACCCCGACACCATGTGGTGGCACTACGGCCTGGGCAACGTCAAGGCGCGCCCGTTCTCGGCCATCTGGCAGGACACCAGCGACCCGCTGATGGCCGGCCTGAAAATCCACCCGCGCCCGGTCACTGGCCGCTGCGCCTGCTGCCGACACCTGGCCATCTGCAACGGCAACACCCGCGTGCGCGCCCAGCAGGTGACGGGCGACGCCTGGGCCGAAGACCCGGGCTGCTACCTGACCGACGAAGAGATCGGCGTGGCCGGCGGCGGCCCGCGCGTGACCACCACGGCCTTTTCGGCGCGCCGACGCGTGATCGGCCTGGTGCCGGCAGATTCTGAATAAAACATGCCATCAGTCGGCGTGGAATAAGCCAGACAAGCTATGATTTTTGAAGCATTCTGGGCCCCGACCCGACCCGGCCCTGCCCTGGCCGCGCTGGCCCTGGCCGCCCTGTTCGGCGGCGCCAGCGCCCAGACCGCACCCGCGGCGCCCACGGCCCACGCCGACGCCGCGGCCCTGTACCAGCAGCATTGCGCCAGCTGCCACGGCGCGCAGCGCCTGGGCGGCATGGGCCCGGCCCTGCTGCCCGAAAGCCTGGCGCGGCTGCGCAAGCCCGAAGCCCTGAAGGTGATTCAGCAAGGCCGCACCGCCACGCAGATGCAGGGCTTTGCGGCCACGCTGGGCGCGCAAGACATCGCCGCCCTGGCCGACTGGATCTACACCCCCGTCACCCCTGCCCCCACTTGGAGCGAGGCCGACATCGCGGCCAGCCGCACCGAAACCGCCGGCTGGCGCGACTGGCCGGCCAAGCCTCAGTGGTCCGCCGACCCCATGAACCTGTTCCTGGTGGTGGAAGGCGGCGACCACCATGTGTCCCTGGTCGACGGCGACAAGTTCGAGCCCATCCACCGCTTTGCCAGCCGTTTTGCGCTGCACGGCGGCCCAAAATTCACGCCCGACGGGCGCTACGTGTATTTCGGCTCGCGCGACGGCTGGATCACCAAGTACGACCTGTGGAACCTGAAGGTGGTGGCCGAGGTGCGCGCCGGCATCAACATGCGCAACATCGCCGTCAGCGGCGACGGCCAGTGGGTGATGGCGGCCAACTACCTGCCGCACACCGTGGTGCTGTTCGACGCCGACCTGAAGCCCCAGCGCAGCTACCCGGCCCGCGCGCTGGACGGTGGCGGCAGCTCGCGCGTGTCGGCCGTGTACGACGCCACGCCGCGCAAGAGCTTCGTGGTGGCCCTGAAAGACCTTCCCGAGCTGTGGGAGATCAGCTACGACCCCAAGGCGCCGCCCATCTACGACGGCCTGGTGCACGACTACAAGATGAAGGAAGGCATCGCCAAGCCGGGCTTTCTGGGCGTGCGCCGCACGCCGCTGGATGAGCCGCTGGACGACTTCTTCTTCAGCCAAGACTACGCCTACGCCCTGGGCGCGGCGCGCCCGCACGCCGACGGCAGCCCGTCCGGCCAGGTGGTGAACCTGGATGCGCGCCGCAAGATCGCCCCCCTGCCCATCAAGGGCATGCCGCACCTGGGCTCGGGCATCACCTTCGACCACCAGGGTCGGCGCGTGCTGGCCAGCCCGAACCTGCAAAGCGGCGCCGTGACGGTGATCGACATGAAGACCTGGGGCCTGGTCACCACCATCGACACGCCCGGCCCCGGCTTTTTCATGCGCAGCCACGAGGCCACGCCCTACGCCTGGGTCGATTCGATGATGAGCCCGAAGGCCAAGGACACGCTCACCATCATCGACAAACGCACGCTCCAGCCCGTGGCCAGCGTGCGCGAGCCGGGCAAGACGCTGGCGCACATCGAATTCACCAAGGACGGCAAGTACGCCCTGGCCAGCCTGTGGGAAGACGACGGCGCGCTGATCGTCTACGACGCGGCCACCTTCAAGGAAGTCAAGCGCCTGCCCATGCGCAAGCCGGTGGGCAAGTACAACGTGTTCAACAAGATCATGCGCTCCGAGGGTACGTCGCATTAACCCCCCCGAAGCGCCTGCGGCGCCTCCCCCCAGGGGGCGGGCCGGCCGCTTCGGAGCGGCCGTGCGCAGCGGCCCCTGGCTTGGAATGCTCCGCCGTGGAGTGACCCTCGCCCCCAGGCTCCACTCGCTTCGCGATGTTGCGCCTCCCCCCATCCGGGGGCGCAGCCACTGACCGGGGAAACCCCGGCCACGGCTGCCGCTGGGCTGGCCTGCTCCGCGGCCATTCGAGAGGTGGTGCGGGCGCTGAATTTATAAAACCTGTTCGGGCTGAGCTGGTCGAAGCCCTGCACGATCCCTTCGGCCGGCGGCTTTACTTGGCGAACAACTGACCCATGTCCTGGAAGGCCTTGAACTCCAAGGCGTTGCCCGAAGGGTCGAAGAAGAACATGGTGGCCTGCTCGCCGACCTGGCCCTGGAAGCGGATTTGCGGCTCCAGCTCAAACTTGACGCCACGTGCGCGCAACCGCTCGGCCAGGGCCTGCCAGTCGGCCATCGACAGCACCACGCCGAAATGCGGCACGGGCACGTTGTGGCCGTCCACCGGGCTGGTGTCGTCGTGGCCTCGGGCGCCGGGCACCCGGTGGGCCACCAGCTGGTGGCCGAAAAAGTTGAAATCGATCCAGGCCTCGGTGCTGCGGCCCTCTGCGCAGCCCATCAGTTCGCCATAAAAGCGGCGCGCCGCGTCCAGGTCGTGGACCGGAAAGGCGAGGTGAAACGGGGCGATGGCGGTGGTCATGGGGGGCTCCTTGCGGGCCAAGTAGGCCGGTCGGCGAGACTTTAGCGCCTGATGCCCTTGAGTTTTTCAAACGCCGAGGCCATCGCCGTGCCGCCACCAGCCCCTGCGTTCGCGCCCTGACCATGGCCGCCGCCCCGGGCGCCGCGCCCGGCCGGCTCGTAACGGTTCTCGCGCGGGCCATCGCGGCGCGGGGTGGCCGCGGCGTCCAGCTTCATGCTCAGGCTGATGCGCTTGCGTGGTGCGTCCACCTCCAGCACCTTCACCTTGACGATCTGGCCGGCCTTGACGACTTCGCGCGCGTCCTGCACGAACTTGTTGGCCAACTGGCTCACGTGCACCAACCCGTCCTGGTGCACGCCCAGGTCGACAAAGGCGCCAAACGCAGCCACGTTGCTCACCGTGCCTTCCAGCACCATGCCTTCGCGCAGGTCGGCGATGTCTTCCACGCCGTCGTTGAAGCGCGCCACCTTGAAATCGGGGCGCGGGTCGCGGCCGGGTTTTTCCAGCTCGACCAGGATGTCCTTGACCGTCAGTGCGCCGAATTGTGGGGTGACGAACTGCTCGGGCTTCAGTGGCTTGAGCAGCTCGGCGCGGCCCATCAGCTGGTCCACCGGCTTGCCGGTCTTGACGATGATCTGCTCGACCACCGGGTAGGTTTCGGGGTGCACGCCGGTCACGTCCAGCGGGTTCTGGCCACCGCGGATGCGCAAAAAGCCCGCGCTTTGCTCGAAAGTCTTAGGCCCCAGGCCGCTGACTTCCAGCAGCTGCTGGCGCGTTTGGAAGGCGCCGTGCTGCTCGCGCCAGCGCACCACGGCCTTGGCCACGGTGCCCGACAGACCCGACACGCGGGTCAGCAACGGCGCGCTGGCGGTGTTCAGATCCACCCCGACGCCGTTCACGCAGTCTTCCACCACCGCGTCCAGGGTGCGCGCCAGCTCGCCCTGGTTCACGTCGTGCTGGTACTGGCCCACGCCGATGCTCTTGGGATCGATCTTGACCAGTTCGGCCAGCGGATCCTGCAGACGCCGGGCGATGCTGGCGGCGCCGCGCAGGCTCACGTCGACGTCGGGCAGCTCCTGGCTGGCGTACTCGCTGGCCGAGTAAACGGAGGCACCGGCCTCGCTGATTACTACCTTTTCGATAGCTGACGAGGATGTATCCGCGCCGGCCTGTGCCCCTTTTTGGCACATTTTGATGAGGTCGGCGGCGAGTTTGTCGGTCTCGCGGCTGGCGGTGCCGTTGCCGATGGCGATCAGCTGCACACCGTGCTTGGCCACCAGCCGGCCCAGCGTGTGCAGGCTGCCGTCCCAGTCCTTGCGCGGCTCGTGCGGGTAGACGGTGGCGGTCTCCACCAGCTTGCCGGTGGCGTCGCACACGGCCACCTTGACGCCGGTGCGGATGCCCGGGTCCAGCCCCATCACCACCTTCTGGCCGGCCGGCGCGGCCAGCAGCAGGTCGCGCAGGTTGTCGGCAAAGACCTTGATGGCGACTTTCTCGGCGTCTTCGCGCAGGCGGGCGAACAGATCGCGCTCGGTGCTTAAGGAGAGCTTGACGCGCCAGGTCCAGGCCACGCACTTGCGCAGCAGGTCGTCGGCCGGGCGGCCCTGGTGGCTCCAGCCCAGGTGCAGCGCGATGCGGCCTTCGGCCAGGCTCTGTTGCGCTACTGTTTTAGGAGCTGCTTCTGTTTGATCGGCGCCGGGGAGCACCAGTTTGGCGTCCAAAATCTCAAGCTGGCGGCCACGGAACACGGCCAGCGCGCGGTGCGAGGGCACGCGGCCAATCGGTTCGTCGTAGTCGAAATAGTCGCGGAACTTGGCGACCTCGGGGTCGTTCTCGTTTTTGCCGCTGGCCAGTTGGCTGCGCAGCAGACCTTCGGCCCACAGCCATTCGCGCAGGCCTTGCACCAGGGTAGCGTCCTCGGCCCAGCGCTCGGAGAGGATGTCGCGCACGCCGTCCAGCACGGCGGGTACGGTAGTGAAGTCTTCGCCGCCCTCGCCTTTTTCGGCCTTGACGAAGGCCTGGGCCTCGGCCTGCGGATCGCGCGCCGGGTCGGCCCAGAGCAGATCGGCCAGCGGCTCGATACCGAATTCGCGCGCGATCTGGCCCTTGGTGCGGCGCCGGGGCTTGTAGGGCAGGTACAGGTCTTCCAGCTCCTGCTTGGTGGGCGCGGCATCGATGGCCGCGCGCAGCTCGGGCGTGAGCTTGCCCTGCTCGTCGATGCTTTTCAGGATGGCGGCGCGGCGCTCGTGCAGCTCGCGCAGGTAGGCCAGGCGCGCTTCCAGCTCGCGCATCTGCACATCGTCGAGGCCGCCTGTGGCCTCCTTGCGGTAGCGGGAGATGAAGGGAACGGTGGCGCCCCCATCCAACAAGTCGACGGCGGCGCTGACCTGCTGGGGCGCTACCTTGAGTTCGGTGGCAATCTGACGAATGATGTTCTGCATGCGGCAACCCGCCCCACGGCGGCGTTCGGGAGAAAAACGCCGGAGTGTGCCACAGGGTCAGCGGGCGCGTGGCTCATTGGCGGGTCAGGGCCGTGACAGCAGTGCCGTGATCTCGGCTTGCAGTTCCACCATGTCCACAAAAATCGGGTTTGCCTCTTGAGCGGCTCCCAGTTGACCGATCTTGCATGCATCCAAATAGCTGCCATTGGCCCCATCCGGGCGCGGTCGACTGGAAGCGTCGAGCAATTGAGTTACCTTATCGCTGCCCCAGCCGGCATCATTGTTGACGCGATGGACTTCCGGAGCAGTGTTGGGGGGAACGTCGTCGGGGCCCAGTCTGGCCACAAGCTGGGTCAGACGCTCGCGCGTCTGCGCGATTTCAGCTGGAGAAAGTTTGCCCTTCAGCACGCTCTCGATACTGCCCGGGGCGTCAGCAGATCTGGCCGCCATGTCCACCAGTTGCTTTCGCAAAGCGGCATCGATCATAGGCGGCACGGCGGGGTACTTGCCTTGAGTGTTCACGCCAGGCGGCGGCTTTCCGGTACTCTTGGAATTGGCATACGCAGTATCGGAATTGACCCCGAAGGACATATCGTTGTCGATGCCCTTGACCCCGCTCACCCGGCCATCGGGCCCCCGATCGATCAAGATGTTCCCTGGGTGGCGGTCCGCCTGCCCGCACAGGCAGTCCAGCCATTGCAATTGATTCACGCCTCTGCGTAGTCCGGCGTCGTTTACGTCGATGGTGACGAAAGGCTTCTCGAGCATGTCCAGCCTTTTCACGTATTCATCGCTCAGGAGGGTCTTGTCCTCACCTCTGAGGGCAATCGTGCGCAGCTGCTCCTCGGTCAACTGGTCTAACCCTTTCATCCCAGCGTACGCCTGGATCAGTGCATTCTTGCGTTCTTGTACGATCTCAGACTCAGGGTGTACCTCCAGCGTCAGCGACCCGCCCTGACCCACCTCCTTGATACGCAAGCCCTTTTCCGCCAAGAATTCGTCCAGTTCGGCGCGATGGGCCTGCATTTGAGCGCCTGTCACGCCCGTATGCACGCGCAGCGGCCCGTCGCCCTGCGCCGAATTGCCTGGCGCCAACGCCATGACCGATCCCGTCTGCTTCTGGTGCGCGGCAAAGTGTGTCTCGGGGATCACGTCCAACCCCAAGGCCTGGCTCAACTCGTAGGTGGCAACGTTGCGCGCCGCCAGATGCGGGTGATCTTCGGGAATACCAATCTGATTCGCATCGGGCTGCAACTTGGTGTTGGGGGAAGGCTCGGCCTTGAAGACCATCGTTTTCGTCGCCACCTCCCGGTCCAGACGCCAATTGCCCAGGTACACGGTATTGACCTGACCACTGCCGAGCGGCTTCACTTCACCTCGCAGATGCAAATCTACGTAGGAGCCCGCCTTGCGTATATCCAGCTCCTTGATGAGCCGGGACACCTGTCTTGCCGACAAGGGTTTTTCGCTGGACACGTCGAACTTTTCGAGCACGACCTTCAGATCACGCGGGTGCACACGACGCTCTTGACCATAGGTTAAGAGCAAGGACTCCAGCACCGATTGGCGAACGGCCTTGTTCTGAGCGGCGTCGCCGGAAGATTGCCAGCCTGTCGCCCTGCCGAAGAAGCTCTTTTTCCCACTGATCTCGACTTGATCACCGCCACCTGAAAGGCGCAGGTTGTCGTTGGCGCCCGCGCGGGCGACGGTAGAGGCCAGATTGCTGAAGTCAACGGGCATCGCCGTACTCCTTCAGGCACGCAGCGACGACCAGTCGCGCGGCAAAACTTGTGCGGACGTGGCATCCTCGGCCTCGGGTTGGTGGCCGCCCGCAAGCTCCCGCTGCCAAGCCTCGGCCATGTCGACGAAGGCCTTCAAGGCGCGCTCGAAGCCTTCCAGCGTGAGGCGCTCGCCTTCCAGCACCAGGGCCATGTCGATGCTGCCACTCTCGGGATGCACGCCGATAGTCGCCCCTGCCGTGCCGGCAAAAAAGTGATTGCCGTGCAGCAGGCGCGCGTGGAACGCCTTGTCGGCCTGGGCGGGCACGCTGCCCAAGCAGGTGTGCAGCAACACCTGCTGGCGTTCGCCCAGCAGTTCGAGATGAACGGGTATATCGTCAAAGCGCAGGCCGCAGTAGCCGCCCTCGTCCAGCACCAGCCCCGGCAGGCCCAGGCTGTCGCCAAACTCGTTCAAGACGCGCGAGAAGTTTTCCTGCATGGCGGCATTCCTCTGTGGTGTGATGGGCGGACCGATTCCGGAACTGAGTAACAGAACGGACCAGATGGTTCCACGGCCCCCGCACTTCCGCAACGTGCCCCCCGGACCCGGGTGAACCCCGAGTCGGCCTGCGCAGCTTCCCGCGGGGTCAGGAGCGGCTTGTCATGCCGATGCCGGCCCGGCGGACGTGCGGCGCACCGGAATCGGCGTCTCGGTCATCTGCCGAAAGCATCCCCGGCCGGCCCGCGCCTCGGCCTCCTGGCAATCCCAGCGCTCGACCACGGCGCGCGTGTCGCCCGGCAAGTCGCTGAGGCGGATCAGGTGCACGCTGTTGGGCACCTGCTCGCGGGTGCGGCGCGACACCGCCGTGCCGGTTTGCACCACCCAGGTGCCGCCAGGCTCGGCCGCCAGCGGCGCCACGAAGGACTGGTGGATATGCCCGGCCAGCAGCAAGTCGGCCCCGGCGGCGGCCCAGGCCTGGGCCGCGCCTGCGTGGCCGCGCAGCAGGTGGCGTCGATCGGCCGGCTCCACCACCATCAGTGGCTGGTGCGTGACCACCAGGCGCAGCCGGCCGTTCGGCGCGGCGCGCAACCGCTCGGCCACGCGCGAGACCTGGGCGGCGGAGACCTCGCCGTGCCGATGGCGCCACGGCCGGGTGGTGTTGACGCCCGCGATCCAGGCCTGCGGATCGGCGAGCACCGCGTCGTGCGGCGCACCAAAGCAGCGCGCATAGGCGCCATAAGGGTTGAACAGGCGGCGCGGCAGGTTGAGCAGGGGAATATCGTGGTTGCCGGGCACCACCAGCGCGTGGCGGCGTGCGTCCAGCCCGCTGGCGGCGCACAGCGCATCCAGAAAATCACGCGCGGCCTGAAACTCGGCCGGCCGCGCGCGCTGTGTCAAATCGCCCGACAACACCACCAGCCGCGGGCGCCGGGCGCGCGCCAGCTCGACCAGCGCGGCGGCCACGCCCGGGCGCTCGGCGCCGAAGTGCGGGTCGCTCAGGTGCAGGATCATTCGGCCGGCCTCGGTCCGCTGGGCACCAGCAAGCGCAGCGGATGCGGCGCGGTCTCGAACACCAGGGGCGCGGGCAGGCGCAGCACCTCCCCGTCCACGGCCACCTTGATGGTGCGCCCGGCGCGGCGCGGGCGCACCACCAGGTGGTCAAAATCGAAACTGTCCACGCCCTCGGCGCCATCCAGCCGACCGACCGCGCCGCGCAACACCAACCACAGCGTGCGCGGCATGGACAGCGGTTGCAGGGTGATCGCGGCCAGGCGCCCTCGCCCGACGGCCAGCGCCTCGGGCAACCCCAACTCGCACAGCTGCAGCCGGTTGTTGCCCACGAACAGGGTACGGGTGCGCGCCACCCGCGTTTGGCCGGCGTGGTGCAGCTCCAGCGTCAGCACGCTGCGCCCGCCCAGCAAACTGCCCAGGCCCGACAACAAGGCCACCAGCCGATGCCGGCCAAAGCGCCGCTTGGCCTGCTCGCGCTGCTCCAACAGACGCGGGTACAGGCCGACGCTGGCATTCACCAGGAACACGCGCTCGCCGACGCGCCCAACCGGAACCTCCGCCACGCGGGCGTTCAACAGCGCGGCCAGCGCCGCCATTGGCTCGACCGGAATGTCGTGTGCCCGCGCGAAGTAATTGAACGTGCCCAGCGGCAGCACACCCATCGGCAAGTCGGCGTTCCAGGCCGCCTGCGCCACCGCGTTCATGGTGCCGTCGCCGCCAGCGGCCACCACCACGCCACGCGCCTCGCGCGCCGCCAGCACGGCGCGCCCGATGGCGGCGCCCAACTCGTCCGGGCGGCTTACCCGCAGCAATTGGTGCGTCCGCCCGCTTACCTCCAGTCGCGCCGACAAGGCCTCTCCGGCACGCCGCGCGTCGTCGCTGCCAGAAGCAGCGTTGAGCACGATGAACAGCGGGGGAGCAGACGGCATGAGCCGACTCTAGCGCGAGCCGCCGCCGCGGCGTGTGGGAGCGGGCCGCGACTTGCTGAGCGCATCCGACGAGGCGCTGCATTCGCAGCAGGAAAATGGGCGACGATGTGGTGTCATCGTCAACAAGTTGCCCAAGCCCACATGGCTAAATGTCTTGGCTGTGATCACCATGGGATTACCGTCGCTTCTAACGTAGCAAGCGCGCATCTTTTACTGCTGCCCGGGAGATGGAGCGATTTGCAGGGCGGCGGCTCTGGCAACACCGTCATCAATCAATCAACTCACCTCATACCGAACAAGGGTCAAAACTTCAGCCGTTACACGGCAGTGCAATCCAACTTGCGGGAACGGCCGTCATCCACGCACTACGCAGTGCGGCACCGAACCCAATCAGCAGCATCCTCAACGGAAGACATGACTCGGCACGGAAAATCGCGCTCAATGGCGAGATTCCGCTGCCTCAAGAGCGCGTGCATTGGCCCATCGGTCAGGAATACGTCGCAGTAGCCCAACGCCGCTCCTGCATGGTGAAAGTCGAACATATCGTTGGCGTTCAACTTCTGCGTGCGATTCCAGCGCAAAGCCGCATGCAACAGAGCACCGACCTGCAAAGTACGCAAAGCCCGCCGACCGGCGGGCTTCTGGATGGCCGCCCGCAGTAGGCCGAGACACTGCCTGGTGATCTCTTCCCGCTCTCCTGTCGAGGGCTGTGCAGTAGGACCAAAAGCCTTCCTGGCCATGTCGTGCAGCACGTCGGCAGCAATCGGGGCTGCGAGTTCCAGCACGCCATTGATCTCGTCCCGGTAGACCTGCGCGAAGCTCTTCGTTGATGGTGCATGCACCGCGTTATCACGGTTCAACCGATTCGCGAAGTCGTCGAACGGCGAAGCTTGCGGCCAGGCGTTCCCGATGGCCTCCACCATCGTCGAAAGTGAAAGCTCCCACAGGTGGTCGAAGAACGCCTTCCGGATCACAAGTTGCTCATCTTCTTGGAAGGCCGTGGCCCCCGGATGCTGAATACCCAAGATGTACGGGACCCTTGTCCAGACCAAGTGTTCCAGCGGATACACGCTGTGACCGGCGTTCGCATGAAAGAAGTGAGCGACTTCCGTCGCCACGCGTGTCGGTTCGCAGCAAAGCGTGACGCCGCAGCTCAGTTCGTCGATCAACTCGGCAGTCGCCCCCCGCGTGGCCAGGTCCGACTGCTTCATCAGTTCAAGGAACAGCGCATCGCTTATGGGACAGATCAGCCTCCCTGCAGTGACACCCGCAACGAGGGCTTCCAAAAGATCCGACGCGCCTGGTGGGCTCTGCACCCGCATGCGCGCGCACCGCAGGTAAATCCAGAAGCACTTGTCGAGGTAGATGCGATCTCTTGCCATCACCCATTCACCGAGTTCGATGACTCGGCGTCGCGCATGCTCGTCGGCCGTGATTTGATGCGTGGCACGATGCGCCGCGAATCGTTCGGCAATTTGGGCGGAGGCCACGAGGTTTCGAGTTTTTTTTCGAGTCGAACGGGCTTTGGCTTGAGATGGTCGGGTTGGCCCTTTCGCTGGTCGGCGATGGCCACCGATAGTTTTCGTGACGTATTTCTTATTAAATCAACACGTTACGCCATATTTTCGATAACTGGCGATAGTCCCCGAAGGACCTGATTTCACTCCCACTCAATCGTCGCCGGCGGCTTGGAGGACACGTCGTAGGTCACGCGGTTGATGCCGCGCACCTCGTTGATGATGCGGCTGGAGACCTTTTTCAACAGCGCATACGGCAGTTCGGCCCAGTCGGCGGTCATGAAGTCGCTGGTCTGCACGGCGCGCAAGGCCACCACGTAGTCGTAGGTGCGGCCGTCGCCCATCACGCCCACGCTTTTGACGGGCAGAAAGACGGTGAAGGCCTGGCTGGTCAGGTCGTACCAGCTCTTGCCGCTGTTCGGCTCGATGGTGGAGCGCAGCTCTTCGATGAAGATGGCGTCGGCCTCGCGCAGCAGGTCGGCGTACTCTTTCTTGACTTCACCGAGGATGCGCACGCCCAGGCCCGGGCCGGGGAAGGGGTGGCGGTAGACCATGTCGTGCGGCAGGCCCAAGGCCACGCCCAGCTCGCGCACCTCGTCCTTGAACAGATCGCGCAGCGGCTCCAGCAGCTTCAGGCCCAGTTGCTCGGGCAAACCGCCGACGTTGTGGTGGCTTTTGATGGTGACGGCCTTCTTGCTCTTGGCGCCGCCAGACTCGATGACGTCGGGGTAGATGGTGCCCTGGGCCAGCCATTTTGCTCCGTTTTTGGAAGCACCTGACGCAGTCAGTTTGCCGGCCTCTGCCTTGAAAACGTCGACAAACAGGCGGCCGATGATCTTGCGCTTCTGCTCGGGGTCGCTGACGCCGGCCAGCTCTTTCAAGAACAATTCGCTGGCGTCAACACGCACCACCTTGGCGTGCAGGCGACCGGCGAACATCTCCATGACCATGTCGCCCTCGTTCAGGCGCAGCAGGCCATGGTCGACGAAGACGCAGGTCAGCTGGTCGCCGATGGCGCGGTGGATCAGGGCCGCGGCCACGCTGGAATCGACCCCGCCCGACAGGCCCAGGATGACCTCTTCGTCGCCCACCTGGGCGCGGATGGCGTCGACCGCCTCGGCGATGTGGTCGCGCATCACCCAGTCGGGCTTGGCACGGGCGATGTCGAGCGCAAAGCGCTCCAGGATCGCCCGGCCCTGCACCGTGTGCGTGACCTCGGGGTGGAACTGCACGGCGTAGTAGCCGCGCTCTTCGTCGGCCATGCCGGCGATGGGGCAGCTGGGCGTGCTGGCCATCAGCTTGAAGCCGGGCGGCAGCTCGGTCACCTTGTCGCCGTGGCTCATCCACACCTTGAGCATGCCGTGGCCCTCGGGCGTGTGGAAGTCCTGGATGTCTTTCAGCAGCGCGGTGTGGCCGCGTGCGCGCACCTCGGCATAACCAAACTCGCGCTGGTGGCCGCTTTCGACCTTGCCGCCGAGCTGCTGCGCCATGGTCTGCATGCCGTAGCAGATACCCAGCACCGGCACACCCAGATCGAACACAGCCTGCGGGGCGCGGTCGGTGCTTTCCTCGTAGGCGCTGGCATGGCTGCCGGACAGGATCACGCCTTTCAGCGCGCCATCTGCGGCGTACTCGCGCACCCAATCGTCGTTGACGTCGCAGGGGTGCACCTCGCAGAACACATGCGCTTCGCGCACACGGCGGGCGATGAGCTGGGTGACCTGGGAGCCGAAGTCGAGGATGAGGATTTTGTCGTGTTGCATGGGGCTAGGGCCAAGGTGCCGGCATGGGCCTGGGCCGCCGCCTGCAAAACCGGGTATTTTAACCTTTTTGACCCAAGTTGGCTCCGGCGATAGGCACCAAAAACTACAAAAATGATAGCTACATCACCCATGCTGGCGCCGACCTATGGCCTGACAGCATCCCCCTCTTCGGCCAGGGCACGCCGCAGCCCCAGACCTGGTCAGGCGCCCAGTTCGTCCAGCACCTGCTGCGTATGCTCGCCCACCGCCGGCAGGCGGCCCGCCCGGCGGGGCACGCCGTCGAGCTGCATCGGCTGCCCGGGAACGGAGGTCGGTTCGCGCTCGCCGCCCAGCGCGTCGACAAACAGGTCGGCCGCCACGCCGAATTTTCCCGGCTGCACCTGGGCCATGGTGCGCACCGCCCCGGCCACGATGCCGCCGTTGTTCAGCATCTCGACCAGGGCATCGGTTTCAAAGTGGCTCAGTGCGTCGTGCAACACCTCCAGCAGCGCCGGGCGGTTTTGCACCCGCGCCGCGTTGGTGGCAAAGCGCGGGTCACCGACCAATTCAGGCCGCTCGATGGCCGCGCACAGGCGCGGAAAGTGCTCCTCGGTGTAGGCCGACAGCACGATCATGCCGTTGCGGGTGGCGATCACCTCCGCCGCCGGCGCCACCGTGGCCTGGCCATTGCCACGGCGCAGCGGCATCTGGCCCAGCAGGCGGTATTCGGCCCAGGGGTAGGCCATGGAGGCCACGGCCACGTCGATCAAGGACAGCTCGACCAGCCCCCCGCGCCCCGTGGTGCCGCGCCGCAGCAGCGCGGCCAGCACGCCGCTGGTCAGGGCGCTGGCGGCCAGCACGTCGACCACGGTGTAGCCCACGCGCACCGGCTCGCGGTCGGCAAAGCCGTTCATGCTCATGATGCCGCTTTCGGCCTGGGCGGCGATGTCCAGGCCCGCGCGGGTGCTGGACGGCCCGGTCTGGCCAAAGGCGCTGACACGGCCGTAGATCAGGCGCGGGGCCTGGGCCATCAGTTGCGCGGCGCCCAAGCCCTGCTTTTCCATGGCGCCGGGGCGGGCGTTGGCCAGCACCACGTCGCAGCTCAGCGCCAGGCGCTGGGCCTGGGCGCGGCCGGCGTCGCTGCGCAGGTTGAACACCACCGAGCGCTTGTCGCGGTTGTAGGCGCTGAACATGGGGCCAAACGCGTCTTTCGACCAGCCGCTCTGGCGCGCGGCGTCGCCACCGGGCGGCTCCAGTTTGATGACGTCGGCGCCCAGGTCGACCAGCGCCTGGCCGGCGGCCGGCGCGGCGATGAACTGGCCCAGCTCCAGCACGCGCAGGCCCTTGAGCGGCAGATCGTCGGCCGCACCCGATGGCGCGTTGGCGGTATTCATGGTGAAACTCCTGGGTGGGTAGTGCGCTGCTCAGCCACGGCCAAAAACCGGCTTGCGCTTTTCCAGGAAAGCGGTGGCGCCCTCCTGGAAGTCGGCGCTGTTGAACAGCCCCGGCGCGTTGTCGAGCTGGTAGGCCAGCGCCGGCTCGATCGACATGGGCGCCTGGCGCAGGCCGGCCTTGATGCGGCCGTAGGCCCGGGTCGGCCCACGGGCGATGCGCTGGGCCAGCTTGTGCGCCTGCGGCAGCGCGCTGGCGGCGTCGACGTAGTCGTCGGCCAGGCCCATGGCCACGGCCTCGGGGCCTTTCACCTCGGTGGCCCACAGCATCAGTTGGCGTGCCTTGGCCACGCCCACGCGTGCCGGCAGCGACCAGAACAGGGCGCCGTCGGGCATGGCGCCAACGCGGACAAAGGCGCAGCAGAACACCGTGCTTTGCGCCGCCACCACCACGTCGCAGGCCGCGGCCAGGCCCAGGCCGAGGGTCGGCCGTGATTCCTGCAAAATCCGCAGAAAAGCAGTTAAGTATTTGATTTAACTAAGATTTTTTCCGACTTTATGAACGTAGCCACTATCCAACGCGTCTTGGACTGTGTGCTCAAAGCATTCCATACGCTGTACAGCGTAGGTTGATGCGCAGCCAAGGCTTGGTTGACAGGCAGTAGTCCATAAACTACAGTTCGATCATCAATGATCGAGTTAAAACAAACAGAGACATTCAGGAAATGGCGAACGCGGCTCAAGGACGAACGAGCGCGCATCTTGGTGGCGTCCCGACTGGACCGCCTCGCCTTTGGTCTTGCGGGCGATGTGGAGCCCGTGGGGCAGGGAGTCAGCGAATTGCGTATTCACCATGGCCCTGGATACCGCATCTACTTCCAGAAGAGAGGAAGCACGATCATCGTCTTGCTGTGCGGCGGTGACAAAAGCACGCAAGCGAAGGACATCAAGGCTGCAAAGCGCCTGGCTGAAGCATGGAGCGAATGAAATGGCTGAAAAACTGACTACCTATGATCCCGCCGAGGATCTGACTTCGGACGAAGCCATTGCGATCTTCATGGCGGAAGCGTTCCAGACGAATGACGTCGGCTATATCGCGCACGCGCTGGGGGTCGTCGCGCGTGCCAAGGGAATGGCCCAGATTGCTGGGCAAACCGGGCTTTCCCGCGAGCAGCTTTACCGCTCTTTCAGCGAGAACGGCAACCCGACCCTAAAGACGACTCTGGCGGTCATGAAAGCCTTGGGCATCGAGCTGACCGCCAAAGTTCCGGCTGCCGCATAACCGTCCTGGCAACTAACAGGGATAGAACTTTATTTTGTGTGTTCTGCGGATTGGTTGACCGCCAACCATCCGGCGCGAAGTATCGTGCTGTTGCGCTACTAGCGTTTGAGCACGTTCTTCGTTTTGGACCGCTTCGCGGGTGTCCCAGCGTTGGCGTCTCCCTTGGGAAGACGTGTCTTGAGCTCGACCAACAGCTCCGTCGTGTTTTTTCGGAACTGCGCCTGTTGCGACTGGGCTGTTTGCAAGTCCTCGCGTGCAGAAAGGATCTCACGGGCCAAGCCGGCTTTCTCAGCGCTCAGTGCGCTGACCTGCACCCGAAGAGACTGGGCCAGCTCGTGCGAATCTCCCAACGCCTTGGCCGCCTTTTTGTTTTCATCTGCGAGCAAGAGGGTGACGCGTTTGAGTTCCTGTCGCGCCCTATCGACGTCCTCCAACAGCCGTCTTTCTTGAGCTGAAGCTCGTTGTTCCAGGCGCTCACGCTCCTGCCGGTGCTCCTCGTTCAGCGCATTGAGGCGACCACGCTCGGCTTGCAACGCTTGCGTTGCCGCAGCATTCTGGGCGCGCACGGATTCAATTTCAGCGTCCCGGCCCAGCAGCCCTTTTTGCAGGTCGGTAACCTGGCGAAGCAGATCCGCAAGCTGGTGGTCCTTGGCCTGAAGCGCGGCGCCCAGTGCTTCCGAGCGCTCGTTCAGCCGTTGCTGTTCTTGATCGAGGGTGACTCGCTCGGCCGCGAGCCGCTCTACTAACCTTTCCAGTGCGTCTCGATCGACCTGTACCGATTGCGCCGCCTGCTCCTGGGCGTGCTGCTGGGCGCGACCCCACAGCGCCTTGGCCGCCCGCAGAACCGGTGCTGGCAGGGCGCCCTGCTCCCCGACGCCCTCATCGCCACCCCCCAGTCGTTTGGCCAACGAGGCGTACCAGGCATCGAGCATGGGCGCCACGGTGTTCGGCGATCCTCGTCCGAGGTGCGCGCGCACGCGCTCAATCGTGGGCCGCTCGCCTTGGGCGAGCACGGCGTCGGCCGCGCCCCAGACCTCATCGACCTGAACGCCTCGGGAGACTCTCGAACTTTTCATTTGCACCGCCCTGCTTCACACTGTAAATTACCAACGATAAGGGATACTTATCGTGATTTATCGACCCGTTTCGTATCAAATCATACATAGTATGTGCGATAAAACTCCATTCGTCACCCTGCCCTGAACATGCGCCTGCCCATCCTCCAGAAAACCCCCGCCCTGCAGCCGCATGAGCTCAGCGATGTGACCGCGCAGGCCGTGGCCGACCTGCTGCGCGAAGGTGAATCGCTCAATACGCAGCTGAGCTACCGCAGCGCACTTCGATATTGGGCCGCCTGGTACGGGATTCGTTACGGGGCGCAGATCAGCCTGCCGTTGCCAGCGGCTTGCGTGCTGCAGTTCATCGTCGACCACGCGCAGCGCAGCACGCCCAAGGGCCTGGTGCACGAGCTCCCGGCCGGGATTGACACCGCCCTGGTTCAGGCCGGCTACAAGGGAAAGGCGGGACCGATGGCGCACAACACGCTCGTGCACCGCCTGGCGGTGCTCTCCAAAGCCCACCAGATGCGCGAGGTGAAAAACCCGTGTCAGGACCCCAAGGTGCGCGAGCTGCTCTCGCGCACGCGCAAGGCCTACGCCAAGCGCGGCGAGTTGCCCAAGAAAAAAGACGCGCTGACCAAGGATCCGCTGCAGCTTGTGCTGGCCACCTGCGATGAGACATTGAAAGGCAAACGCGATCGCGCCCTCCTCCTCTTTGCCTGGGCCAGTGGTGGGCGCCGGCGCTCCGAAGTGGCCGCGGCGGACATGAAGTTCCTGAAGAAGACCGGATCGGGGGAGTTTTCTTACGAGCTGGTCTTCTCGAAAACGAACCAGAGCGGCGTCGACCGGCCCGAGAACCACAAGCCCGTGCTCGGTGCTGCGGGTGCAGCGCTGGAAGACTGGTTGTCGGTGAGTAGGATCCGCGAGGGCGCCCTCTTCCGCCGCGTGCTCAAGGGCGGCCACCTGGGTGGGCCACTGTCGGCTGCAGCCGTGCGCGACATCGTGCAAGTGCGGTGTTTGTTGGCGGGGGTTGAGGGGAAGTTTTCTGCACACTCATTGCGGTCTGGCTTCGTCACCGAAGCGGCTGCACAGAACGTCTCGATCGCCGACACGATGGCGATGACAGGCCATCAGTCCGTTGCCGTGGTGCTTGGATATCAGCGCCGCGGTGGACTGTCCAACACCCCCGCCTCCAAGCTGCTTGCATAGCCCACGTGCGCCAGCGTCTACGTCAAGAAGTGCGTCGAGCTATGCGCGAGTTCCCGGCGGAACTCTGGCCTGCCCTGGCCACGCGCGGCTCCTGGACGTGCCCAGTGCCAAAGCCTCGGAGACCATCAATACGTCTCACCGCATCCTCCATCGAGTTTCGAAACGTTTATGGGAAAATGTTCCAATCATGCCCAAACCCGAAATACAGCCGCCCACGACCAAAACCGTCCGAGATGAGAGCGAACACGGCGAATGGTTTGCAACCACGTTGGCGCGCGGACTCTCTCTCATCGAGGCCTTCGGTCCTGAAGATACCTGGCTTGGCAATGCCGAACTTTCGCGGCGCACAGGTCTATCGAAGCCGACCGTTTCCCGCTTGAGTTCAACCCTCATTGAACTGGGCTTTCTGACCCGCAACGACGAAGGCAAGTTTCGCCCTGGCGTGCGTTTGCTCGCCTTGGCCTACCCTGTACTGCGCAGCTTGACGATCCGGCTGGTCGCGCGGCCGTTGATGCTGGAGGTTGCACGCGAAATCCGCGGTGCGGTCTCGCTGGGTGCCCTGGATCGTCTCAGCCTGATTTACGTTGAAACGGCTCGAAGCACCGACCCCCACCCACGGTCGCCCGACGTGGGCAACAATGCGCCTTTGATCCAGACGGCGATCGGTCGGGCATTGCTGGCGCAGCTCGATGAAGCAACACGAATGCGCGTTCTCGAGCAAACCCGCACCGACATGCCAGACCTGTGGGAGCGCCACCATGCCAAGGCGGCCGAGGCCGTGCAGGATTGCGCGCGTCAGGGCTACTGCCTGTCTTACGGCGACTTCGATCCCAGAGTGCACGCGGTGGGCGTGCCCTTGCTGACCTTGCCCGATGGGACAGCGCTGGCGATGAATTGCGGCATTCCAGCGTTCCGACTTGGTTACGGGCAGCTAGAGAATGATGTCGCGCCACGCGCCGTCGCACTGGCAGCCAGCATTCGCACCATGTGGAAGCCATAAAGCCGGCTGCCGCATCCGCGGCGGAGCTCTCGAAGGCATAAAAAGCGGCCATGAAATGGTTGCCATGGCAGTCCTCGCGCATGGCCTTCCATAGGCGCTCGATCGGGTTGACTTCGGTCGACGGAATCAGGCCAAAGTTTAGCGCGTCACCGCCCTGGGCCTGAGCGCCTTGCCCTGGCGCGCCACGATCTGTCCGGCCGCAGGGGGCGCCCACAGCGCACGCAAGCGCACCGACCACTGTGGTGCGCCATCTCTCAAACACATCAGCGCACCCGCAGCCCAGCACTGATCGAGGCTGCTTGGCTGTTTTCTTCTTCATCACAACAGCGGATGCAGCGGCGGCTCAACGAGCAGGCCGCGCGATGAGAGGCATTGACCAATTTATCCACGAAGTTCAAAATACAGGAACACTTTAAGATTTTTGATCCATTTATTTGTTCTGAGTGCCTGCGTTGGCCTCTAGAAACGATGGAACAAGCAACAGGAAACAACCATGAGCGGACCGCTGAGCGGATTGAAGGTTCTCGACATCGCGACGATCATCGCGGCGCCCTCCTGCGCGACCTTGCTCGCCGACTATGGCGCTGACGTCATCAAGATGGAGCTTCCTGGCCACGGCGACGGTGCGCGAGACTTCCCTCCTTTCAAGGACGGCAAATCGTTGTGGTGGAAGGCCATCAACCGCAACAAGAAGTTCATTACGCTCGACTTGCGACTGCCTGAAGGCCTGGCTCTGTTCAAGCAAATGATCAAGGGCTTCGACGTGCTGGTGGAGAACTTCCGGCCCGGTACGCTGGACCGCTGGGGTTTGACGCGCGAAGTCCTCTGGGAACTGCAGCCGCGTCTGGTGATCTTGCGTGCCACAGGTTTTGGCCAGACGGGCCCCTACCGTGATCGGGCCGGCTTTGCCCGGTTGTTTGAAGCCATGGGCGGACTCACCTATATCACCGGTGAGCCGGAAGGCGCACCGATGCATACCGGGTACCCGATGGGGGATGCGATCGGTGGCCTGTTCGGCACCATCGGCGTGCTGGCCGCCTTGTGCCGGCGTGTCATGGAGCCCGATGCGCCTGGCGAGGAGATCGACCTGTCGATGACGGAGGCCGTGCTTCGCTTGCTCGATTTCCTGCCGATCGAGCACGACCAGTTGGGAGAAGTGCGCGAGCGTTCGGGCAATGCCAACCAGTACTCCGCCCCCTCTGCGGTGTATTCAAGTCGAGACGGACGCTATGTCTCGCTGTCGGGCAGCACCAACGCGATTTTTGTCGCCAACGCCCGCTCCATTGGTCGCCCTGACCTGCCAGAGGATCCGCGTTTCATGACCAATAGTTTGCGAATGGGTTACTCGGCCGAATTGAATGAGGTGTTCTCCCGCTGGATGGGTGAGCACACCCTGGACGAAATCCTCGAAGCGTTCGAGCGCGAAGGCGGAGCAATTGCGCCGATCTATTCCATCGACCAGATCGTCAACGATCCCCAGATGGTGGCGCGAGAAGCCATCGTCTCTGTGCCAGACGCGGACTTCGGGTCGGTGCGCATGCAAAACGTGGTGCCTCGCTTCGTGAGCAATCCGGGCGCGGTCCGGTCGACCGCCGGCACTCTGGGCGAATACAACCAGGATTTTTATACCCGGCAAATGGGTTTATCCGAAGCCCAACTACAGACTCTGCGCGAGAAATCGGTCGTGTGATCCGGTGTTTTCCAAGCACAAGCCCAACTGGAAAAACAAGCAATCCCTATCCACACATCGCACATGGCGCATGCGCGCGCCTGAATTGTCGATTCCCACGCGCCATCGATTGCCGCATGAGATCACCGCCTACCCGAAACCACACCTAGAAAGATATCCATGAGACACCTGACCACCCGGTTCTTCGCCGTCTTGCTGACGGCCGTCGCCATAGCCAGTCCCGCACTATCTCAAAGCGCTTATCCATCGAAGCCGATTCGGGTCATCGTTCCTTACCCCGCTGGCGGTGTCGTTGACCTTTTCGCGCGCGTCGTGACCAACGCCATGGCAAAGCGGTGGTCGCAGTCGATCGTTGTCGAACCCCGACCAGGCGCGTCATCCAACATCGGAACGCTGGCGGCACTGCGCAGCGAACCCGATGGATATACCTGGTTGATGGTCGGGCCATCGTTTGCCGCCAACCCATCGCTATCAAAAGATGCCGCTTGGAATCCCATGAAGGATTTCGTCGGTTTGGGGGTCGTCGGCTACTCGCCAATGATCATTGTGGCCACTGAAAAGCTGCCCGTGAAGACGCTGCGCGATGTCGTCGAACTCGCCAAGGCCAAGCCCAAAGAGATAACAGCGGGGACGATGAATGGGTCTTCCAGTCAATTTCTCCTCGAGGCACTGAAACATGCATCTGGCGCAGATTTCCTGATGGTGCCCTATGCAGGTGCGCCACCGATCGTGGCCGATCTGATCAACGGGAATGTGCAGATTACCGGGCTCCCGCTCACCGTGGCGCTGGCCCAGATTCAGTCCGGTCGCATCAAGGCCATTGCTTCCGGCTCCGCTTCACGCTCGTCGTTACTTCCCGACGTGCCGACATTCGCCGAGGCGGGTTACGCCGAAGCCGCACTCATTCCCTGGTATGGGTTCGTGGCACCACGTGGCACCCCCGCAGCCATCATTCATCAAATCAACAACGAAATGAACGAAGTCCTGAAATTGCCCGAAGTGCGCGAGCAGCTTGTCAAGCTCGGCGCAGAACTCGTGCGCCCCATGACATCGGCCGATGTCGATCAGTTGATCAAGTCGGACACCGAAAGGTATTCGACGCTGATCAAGCGCGCCAATATCAAGGTGAACTAATGAGCACGCCATTGAACACCACGCTGTGCCGTCGACTGGGCATCCGCTACCCCATCTTTGGTTTCTCTCACAGCGTCGACGTGACGGTCGCGCTGGCCAACGCAGGCTGCTTTCCGATCTACGGGGCCACGCGCGATATGCCGGACGAGATCGTCAGCCACCTCAAGGAAATCCGCGAACGCATCGGCACGGGGAAATTCGGTGTTGACCTCCTGTTGCCATCGGGCGTGGGCAGCGAAACCGATCGCGCAGCGGTCGTGGCCGGACTGCCTGCAGAAAACAAGGCGTTCATTGAGCAGTTGCGGACCAAGTACAACGTACCTCCCGCCACAAAAGCGACCTTCTTCTCCAGCCAGATCCGCTCGCAGCAATTGTTTGCCGAACAGATTGACGCTGTGCTCGGCTCAAGCGCTGACGCTTTTGCGGCTGGCATCGGGCTTCCGGCCAGTGTCATCCAGCGCGCAGCGCAATGCGGAAAATTCACCATCTCGCTGGTGGGTTCGGCAAAACATGCCGTGGCCGCGAAGACAGCGGGTGTCGACCTGATCGTTGCGCAGGGTGCCGATGCGGGAGGCCACACCGGACCGATCGGCACCTATTCCTTGGTACCCCAAGTGGTGGAAGCGGCCGGGGACGTGCCGGTGCTGGCGGCCGGGGGCGTGGGCCACGGCAGGCACATCGCGGCGGCCTTTGGGCTGGGTGCGCAAGGTGTCTGGCTGGGCACGGCATGGCTCACCAGCCGCGAACACGCGTTCAACGAGATCTTGCTGCGCCAGGTGCTGGCCGCCCGTGGAGAGGACACGGTGATCTCCAAAAGCCACAGTGGCAAATCGGCCCGTTTGATCCGCAGCGCATGGACCGACGAATGGGAAGCGCCTTCGGCACCCAAACCCTTGCCCATGCCCTACCAGCAGGTGCTGACCGGCGAGTTGCTCGCGGCCGTCGAGGAGCATGGCATCGAGGCCCTTTCCTATACCGGCGCGGGCCAGGGTGTGGGTTGGTTCAACGAACTGAAGACGGTGGATGAGATCGTCGAGCGCCTCGTATCCGAAACCCAAGGCGCGCTGGACCAGATGAACGCCCGGCTCAGCGGCAACTGAACATCAATATCACCGCGAGACAACACTGTGGACTTTTCAGAATCACCCAGGGCGCGTGACATACGCGAACGCTTCACGGCATTCTTCCAATCGCAAGTGCTTCCTCGGCACCGTGAATGGCATGACGCCGTTGTCGTGCGCAAGCAACAGGCGGCATTCATGCCCGCCTTGCGTGCCGCGGCGCGCGAACAGGGCCTTTGGAATCTCGCACTGCCCGCCTTGGCGCCCGACGAGCCTGGCACGCAGCTGTCGAACGTCGAGTTCGCCCCGTTGTGCGAACTCATGGGCAGCCTGCCCTGGGGCTCGGAGGTGTTCAATTGCCACGCGCCGGATGTGCCCAACATGGCCTTGCTGCAGCAGGTCGCCAATCCCGAGCAGAAACAGCGCTGGCTGCGGCCGTTGCTCGAAGGCGAGGCCAAGTCGGCGTTCGCGCTGACCGAGCCCGACACCGCGTCGTCGGATGCCACCAACATCGACACGCGCATGGAACGCCGTGGTGACCAGTACATCATCAACGGGCGCAAATGGTTCATCACCGGCGCCGCGCACCCGGATTGCAAGTTCGTGGTGGTGGTCGGTCGCAGCAATCCCGAGGGGCAACGCACGGCCCAGCATTCGATGGTGATCGTTCCCATGGACACCCCTGGCCTTCGGGTGGTGCGCTCCCAACGGTTCATGGGATGGGAGGACCACGTGGCGCCCATCGGCGAGCTGGAGTTCGTCAATGTGGCCGTGCCGGTGGGCAACCTGCTGGGCGAGGAAGGCGCGGGCTTCAGCGGCGCACAAACCCGCCTTGGGCCGGCGCGCGTGCACCATTGCACGCGGCTCATCGGCATGGCCGAGGTGCTGATGCAACTGATGGTCGCGCGGGCCAAGGAGCGGAGCACCTTCGGGCGCGCCGTTATCGACTACGACACGGTGCAGCGCTCGATTGCACAGTCGCGCATCGATATCGAACTGGCCCGGATCATGGTGCAGCGCACCGCCTGGCTGATCGACCAGCAGGGGCATCGCGGTTCCTGGCGCGACGTGTCGATCTCCAAGGTCGCCGTTCCGAACATGCTGCAGCAGGTGGCCGACCGCGCCATGCAGATCTTCGGTGCCATGGGCGGCAGCGACCAACTGCTGATTCACCACGCCTACGTCTACGCGCGCAGTCTGCGCATTGGCGACGGCCCCGATGAGGTGCACCTGCGGCAGATATTCCGCACCGAGCAGGGACCGTCCTGGACCATCGCCGATTCGCCTTACGTGGTGCCGGCCGCCTGACTTTCCGTCCAACCTGCAAGCCTGTTCCCCCATCCCGGATTCACCATGCCCCTATTCGATTCCCGCATCGACCCGCGAAGCGAAGCCTTTGCGGCCAACCGCGATCACATGCTGCGCATGCTGGCCGAAGTGCGGGCGCTGGAGCAGCGCACGCGCGATCGCTCGGCGCAATCCCAACCGCTATTCGACAAGCGGGGTCAGTTGTTGCCACGGGACCGGATCGCGCTGCTGCTCGATCCAGGCAGTGCCTACCTGGAACTCTCGGCGCTCGCGGGCTTCGGTCTCGACCATCCGGACCCGGCGAAGTGCGTGCCGGGCGCGGGCGTCATCACCGGCATCGGCATGGTGGGCGGCACGCGCTGCATGGTCGTGGCCTCCGACTCGGGCATCGAGGCAGGCTCGTTCCGGGCCATGGCGCTGGAGAAAATCCTGCGGGCGCAGCGCATTGCGCTGGACAACAAGCTGCCCTTCGTCCATCTCGTGGAGAGCGCGGGCGCCAACCTGCTGCGCTACAAGGTCGAAGGCTTTGTCGGCGGCGGCGCCATGTTTCGCAATCTGGCGCGCTTGTCGGCTGCAGGACTGCCCGTGGTGACCGTTGTGCACGGCTCGTCGACGGCGGGTGGGGCCTACATGCCCGGCTTGTCGGATTACGTGATCATGGTGCGCGGACGGGCGCGCGCCTTTCTGGCCGGGCCGCCCTTGCTCAAGGCCGCGACCGGCGAGATCGCGACCGAAGAGAACCTGGGCGGCGCCGAGATGCACACAGCCGTGTCCGGCCTGGGTGAGTACATGGCCGAAAACGATGCCGACGGCGTTCGTCTGGCGCGTGAAGTGGTGAAGCGACTGCAATGGTCGCGGCATCTCACGCCGGGCGCCCTCGCGCAAGGCAGCGAGGTGCGAGGCCCGCGCTTCGATTCAGAGGATCTGTTGGGCATCATGTCCCCGGACGGCCGCAAGCCCGCGGACATGCGCGAAGTCATCGCGCGCATCGTCGATGACTCGGACTTCCTCGAGTTCAAGTCCCTCTACGGGCCCTCCACCGTGACCGCGCATGCCGCGATACGGGGCCACGCCATCGGCATCATCACCAACAACGGCCCGATCGATCCGGACGGCGCCAACAAGGCGACGCACTTCATCCAGGCCTGCTGCCAGAGCGGAACGCCCATCGTCTACTTGCAGAACACCACCGGCTACATGGTCGGCCAGGCCTACGAGCGCGGCGGCATGATCAAGCACGGCTCCAAGATGATCCAGGCGGTGGCCAACGCGACCGTGCCCCAGTTGACCGTGATGTGCGGCGCCTCGTTCGGCGCTGGCCACTACGGCATGTGCGGTCGGGCGTACGAGCCCAGTTTCCTGTTTTCCTGGCCCAACGCGCGCACCGCGGTCATGGGAGGGGAGCAAGCCGCCATGACGATGCGCATCGTTGCCGAGGCCGGTGCCAAGCGCAAGGGTCTCGATGTTGACGAGGCGGCGTTGGACGCGCAGGACAAGGCGATCGTCGACACCTTCGAGCGCCAGCAGAGCGCGATCGCCACCTCCAGCCTGTTGCTCGACGACGGCGTGATCGACCCGCGCGACACACGTGATGTGCTTGCCCTGAGCCTGACAGTTCTCAACGAGGCGGCGCGGCGTACGGTGCGCCCCATTCAATTCGGAGTGGCGCGGCCATGAAACGTTTCTCATCCATCCTGATCGCCAACCGAGGCGAAATCGCCGTGCGCATTGCCCGCACCGCGCAACGCCTGGGCTACCGCGTCATCGCGGTGTATTCGGACGCGGATGTCAGCGCCCCGCATGTGCAGCTCGCCGACGATGCGGTGCGGATCGGCGCGTCGGCCCCACGCGACTCCTACCTCAACGCCGCCTCGATCATCGCGGCGGCGCAGCACAGCGGTGCCGGTGCCGTGCACCCGGGCTACGGCTTCCTGGCGGAGAACGCGGAATTCGCGCAGGCGGTGGTTGACGCGGGCCTGATATGGATTGGCCCGCCCCCTTCGGCCATCCGTGCGATGGGCGACAAGGCGCAAGCCAAGCGTTTGATGAAGGTGGCCGAGGTACCTTGCGTGCCCGGCTACGACGGCGACGCGCAGGATGAGGCCACGCTGCGCGCCGAGGGCCAGCGCATCGGTTTCCCTCTCATGATCAAGGCCACCGCGGGCGGCGGCGGCAGGGGCATGCGCCTGGTCGAATCGGCCGCGGCCTTCGACGCTCACCTGAGCAGCGCGCGTTCGGAGGCGCAGGCGGCGTTCGGCGATTCCACGGTGCTGCTAGAGCGGGCCATCGTGCAGCCTCGCCACGTCGAGATTCAAATCTTCGCCGACAGCCACGGCAACGTCGTGCACCTGGGCGAGCGCGACTGTTCGGTCCAGCGTCGACACCAGAAGGTGATCGAAGAGGCGCCTTCGCCGGCCTTGGCCGGCTCGGACGGCGCACAGCTGCGCCGGCGCATGGGCGCGATGGCGGTGGCGGCCGCGCGTGCGATCACCTACTGCGGCGCCGGCACCATCGAATGCCTGCTCGACGCCAGCGGTGAGTACTACTTCATGGAGATGAACACGCGCCTGCAGGTCGAGCACCCGGTGACCGAGGCACTCACCGGGTACGACCTGGTCGAATGGCAGTTGCGCGTCGCGCAGGGAGAGGTGCTGCCCGAATGCTCGCAGGACGAAATCCTGCGCCGCTTCGAATCCGGCGGCCATGCGGTCGAGGTGCGGCTGTGCGCCGAAGATCCCTGGCACGGCTTCTTGCCGCAAAGCGGCCGGCTCCTCGCCTGGCAGCCCGGCACAGCAGTGCGTGTCGACCACGCGCTGGAAGCCCGCGCCGAAGTACCGCCGTACTACGACTCCATGGTTGCCAAGTTCGTTTCTCATGGCACCGATCGAGATGCTGCCAGCAGCGCGCTCGCCGAAGCCTTGCGCACCGCCGTGGTTCTGGGCATGCAAACCAATCAGGCATTTCTTGCGGCCTGTCTGCAACATCCGACCTTTGTCAGCGGTGAGGCCACCACCGGCTTCATTGCGGCGCACGGCGACGAATTGCTGCGCGGCACGCCGCCGATGCGCGCGTCGCTGGCGGCCATGGTGCTGTACGCCTCCGAGGCCCTGCGCATGGGGAACGACCCGATGCACATCGCGTTGGCGCTACCTTGGGCACGGCCAATGCGGTTCGCCCTCGACGGCGAGGCGATTGAAGCCAAAATAGAAACCTTCAAGCCGAACCGTTATCGAGTGGCTTGTGGCGCTGCAACAGAAGACTTCACCGTCACCCGCTGCAGGGAGGACGGTCTGACCGTGACCTCCAGCGCCGGTCGCGAGTCCATCGCATGGGCATTCGATGAAGACCGCCTGTTCGTGAGCCAGCACGGACGCCAGACCATTCTCGACGATCAGACCTTGACGGGCACCGTGGGCGGTGCTGCGTCGAACACCGGAGCGGTCCGCGCGCCCATGGCCGGGCGTTTGGTGGCCATGTATGTCAGCAACGGCCAGACGGTTGAAAAGGGAACACCACTGCTCGTTCTCGAGGCGATGAAGATGGAGCACCCTGCGATCGCACCCATGGATGCCGTGGTGACCCGCGTGTGCTTCGAGGAAGGCGCACAAGTGACGGCCGGTGCCCTGCTGATCGAACTCACCGCTGCACCGTGAATCCGCGACATCGCAGTCGCAACGCCAACACTCGAACTCTGCCATGACTCCATATCTGCTTTGCGAGAGCCCCTCTCCCGGCGTCCTTCTCCTGACGCTAAATCGGCCGGAGCGAAAGAACGCGCTCGTTCACGAGATGACGAACGCGTTCATCGATGCAATTGAAGCCTCGAATGACGACCCCGATATTCGCGCCATTGTCGTCACCGGTGCCGGGGGAAATTACTCCAGCGGCGGCGATCTGACTGAATTTCAGCAGCTGGATTTGCGCACCGATCCGCCTGTAGGTCAGCGCATGATGGAAGCGTTGAACGACGCAACAAAGCCTCTTATCGCTGCGGTCGAAGGACTCGCGGTGGGCGGCAGTGCCACGATGCTGCTGCACTTCGATCTCGTGTATGCGGCTCGCAGTGCGCGTTTCAGATTGCCTTTCACGCATCTGGGGACCTGCCCGGAAGGTGCCTCAAGCTACTACCTGCCACTGATTGCTGGCTACCGGAAGGCAGCGGAACTCTTGATGTTGGGGGAGTACTTCGGTGTGGACACCGCAAGCGAAGTCGGCATGGTGACCCAAGCCACCGCCGATGGCGAAGCGCTGCAGCGGGCACTGGCAAGCGCACAAGCCATTGCCGCCAAATCGGTTGACTCCATCCGCCTGACCAAGATGCTGATGCGCGAGGGCCACCGCGACGCGGTTCGGCGTGTGATAGCTCGCGAACACGGCCTCTTTACCGAGCGGCTGCACTCGCCTGAAGTTCAAGCCAGCGTCGCTGCAATGAGCAGCCGCAGCAAGGTCCCAACGTGATGTCACGCCCTCCTCTGCTTCATCGATCGATGCGTTTGCCCGTGATCGGGGCACCGCTTTTTATCATCTCCAACCCGGATCTCGTCATAGAGCAATGCAAGGCCGGCATCGTGGGCTCCTTCCCCGCGCTCAATGCACGTCCCAAGGAGCTTCTGGGCGAGTGGTTGAGCAAGATTCGATCCGCTCTGGCCGAACACGATGCAGCGCACCCCGACACGCCGGCCGCACCGTATGCGGTGAATCTGGTCGCCCATCGAAGCAACGAACGGCTCGACCATGACCTGGCGATTTGCGTGGAACACAAGGTCCCGATCGTCATCACCTCCCTGGGGGTTCGTCCGGAACTGAATGACGCGATTCATTCCTATGGCGGCTTCGTTCTGCACGATGTGATCACCAATCGCCACGCGAAAAGCGCGATCGCCAAGGGCGCCGATGGTGTCATCGCCGTGGCTTCAGGCGCCGGTGGCCACAGCGGAGCGACATCGCCATTTGCGCTGGTGCAGGAAATTCGCGCCTGGTTCGCCGGACCGTTGGTTCTGGCCGGCTCGATTGCCAATGGAAGGGCGATTCTTGCCGCTCAGGTGATGGGCGCCGATCTGGTCTACATGGGCAGCGCCTTCATCGCGACGCCCGAGGCCAACGCAGCGCAACAGTACAAGCAGATGCTGGTTGATTGCGGCGCAGAGGACATCATTTATACGAATCACTTCACCGGCGTGCACGGCAATTTCCTCCGTCCTTCGTTGGTGGCATCCGGTCTGGATCCCGATCGGCTACCGGCCAGAGAGGTGGGCTCCGTTTCGCTTGCCGCAACGAGCGACACCGATGCGGCCTTGAGGTGGAAGACGATCTGGGGTGCCGGGCAGGGAATCGGTGCGATCAAGGGCATCTCCGCCACGCGGGAACTCATTGAGCAGCTTCGCTCGGAGTATGCAGACGCGTACCGCGCCAGCACGGCCATTGGCTCGCAATGGGGCCTGAATCCCCAAGGCTCGCCCGCATCGACTCATTCACTGGCGCAAACATGACACCCTCTACACCCCATTCCCCTGAACTGCTGGTAGACCAGCGCGGCCCGGTGCTCTGGTTGACGATCAACCGAGAACAGCGGCGCAACGCCGTCAGCCACGGCGTGCTCGCGAGCATGGCGCAAGCCATTGACGCGGCGCAGGCGAATCGTGCCATTCGCGCCATCGTCATTTCAGGCGCAGGGGACAAAGCATTTTGTGCGGGAGCCGATCTGCAGTCGGCCCAGGCTTTCGTCACCGACTATTCCGAGCCGTATGGCCCCATGGCCCTCCTGCTGCGGCGAGCAAAGGCCAGCAACATCCCACTGGTGGCCCGCATCAACGGCGCCTGCATGGCTGGAGGCATGGGCCTGCTGGCGATGTGCGACCTGGCGGTTGCCAGCAGCCATGCCGTTTTCGGCCTCCCCGAGGTCAAGGTGGGCGTGTTTCCGGCGCAAGTACTGAGCGTCCTGCAGCACTTGGTCCCGCGCCGTCAGCTGGCCGAAATGTGCATCACTGGCGAGCCCTTCACCGCCGCTCAAGCCTTGGCTCTCGGCCTGGTGAACTACGTCGACGACGACGTCGATACCAAGCTGCAGTGGCTGCTCGAGCGGTTGCTCGACAAATCACCTGAAGCCATCCGGCGCGGCCTGTACACGATGAAAAAAATTGAGGCAATGCCATTTGAAGAAAGCATGTCGTTTACCGAAAGCCAGATCGCACTGTTCACGCTGACCGACGATGCACGGGAGGGTCAGAAGGCATTTCAGGAAAAGCGCAAACCCCGCTGGGCAAACAACTTGGGAGGTACGGCGCCATGATCGTGTCGGATGCAGCCGCGAAGGCGAAAAGAAAAGTGGTGCGAATTGGCGGTGCCTCGGGCTTTTGGGGCGACAGCAGCGTAGGCGCGCCGCAGTTGGTCAAGCACGGTCAGCTCGACTATTTGGTGTTTGACTACCTGGCCGAACTCACCATGTCGATTCTTGCCGCGGCGCGCGCCAAGAAACCCGAACTCGGCTATGCCACCGATTTCGTGACCGTCACCATGAAGAGCATTCTGAAAGACGTTGCGGCCCAGGGCCTTCGCGTCATCAGCAATGCTGGCGGCGTCAATCCACAGGCCTGTGCTCAAGCCATCCGAGAGCTGGCGGCCGAGCAAGGCGTGTCGGTCCGAATTGCCGTGGTGGTGGGCGACGACGTGACGCCGTTGCTACCGCAATTGCGCACCGAGGGCGTGAGCAGCCTGGATGCCTGCGCGGCGGACGCCACCCTGCCCGCCAATGTCCTGACGGCCAACGCCTATCTGGGCGCGTTGCCGGTCAAGCGAGCGCTGGACGAAGGTGCGCAGATTGTCATCACCGGCCGTTGCGTTGACAGCGCCGTGACACTCGGCGCGCTGATGCACGCGTTTGCCTGGTCCCCTTCTGACCATGACTTGCTGGCCCAAGGCAGTCTGGCTGGCCACATCATTGAATGCGGGTGCCAAGCCACCGGCGGCCTGCATACCGACTGGGAATCTGTACCGGACTGGCCGCACATCGGTTACCCCATCCTGGAGTGCCACGCTGACGGAAGCTTTGTGGCAACCAAACCGGCTGGGACTGGCGGATTGGTCAACACCGCCGTCATCAGCGAGCAGATTCTTTATGAGATTGGCGATCCCGCGCGCTACCTTTTGCCGGATGTGATTTGCGACTTCACGCAGGTCCAACTGGAGCAGGAGGGCGAGAACCGCGTGGCAGTGCGCGGCGCACGGGGCCTGGCGCCCAGCACGACGTACAAGGTCTCGTCCACCTATATCGACGGTTTCCGCTGCAACGCCCAGCTGACCTTTGTCGGCACGGATGCCGTGCGCAAGGCGCGCCGTACCGGTGAAGCGATCTTGGCGCGCACGCGCGAGCTGTTCGCGTCGCACGGCCTTGGCGACTACAGCCGCACCCATATTGAAGTGCTGGGCAGCGAAGCCGGAAACTTCGGTCCACAGGCACGCACGCTGGACGCGCGCGAGGTGGTTTTGCGCGTGGCCGTGATGCACCCGGTACGTGCTGCGCTCGAGCTATTTTCCAAAGAGATCGCCGCTGCAGGTACCAGCTGGTCACCAGGTACCACGGGAGCCGAAGGGCGTCCCAGTGCATCGCCATGCATCAAGCAGTTTGCCTTTTTACTGGACAAGCAACGGTTGCATCCTGTTGTCGAACTGGATGGGCAGATCATCCATGTGGATCTGCCACCACCGAGCGCGAATCCGGCGTCCATCGCCGCGCCCATCATTGCGGCACCCGCAAATTCGTCCGCTGTATCGGCGCCCCATCTGGATACAGCCACAGAGCCCGCGGACATCGAAGTTCCGTTGCTGCAATTGGCCTGGGCCCGCAGTGGCGACAAGGGAAACACCTCCAACATCGGCATCATCGCGCGCCGCCCAGAGTGGCTGCCGCTGCTGCGCGCGCGGTTGACCGAAGAGCACCTTGCACAATGGTTGGCTCACCTGGTCAAAGGCCGTGTTGTGCGCTATGACGTACCCGGCATCCATGCGCTGAACTTTGTCTGTGAACAGGCACTTGATGGCGGCGGAATGGCCTCCCTGCGCAACGACGCCTTGGGCAAAGGGATGGCGCAAATTGTGCTGACAATGCCGGTCCCGGTGTCCGCCCGTTGGTGGGCAGCCCAACAAGACCGATAGAGCAGTCGGCCTGGGTCAATCGCCAGCCAGCAATTGCGCAATTTCTGCCTCGCTCAAGCCCGCCGAGCGCAAGATGTCGACACCGTGCTCACCGCGCCGCGGCACGGCACCGGGCACGCCGGCCGGCGTCGCCGAGAAGCGCGGCGCCGGGGCGGCTTGCAGCACACCGTCTTGCCGGGTGTAGACACCTCGGGCGGCCATGTGCGGATGCTCCATCGCCTCGGCCGGTGTCAGTACCGGCGCGAAGCAGGCGTCGGTACCTTCGAGCAGGTTGATCCAGTGAAGACGCGGTTGGCTGGCGAACAGCGCAGTCAACCGCTCGCGCAAGTGGGCATAGAGCCGTGGCTCGTAGGCGCGTTTGAACTCGGGGTCGTCACCCAGCCCGAGTTTGCTGAACAGCAGGGCATTGAACTGGGGCTCGAGCGGGCTGATGCTGATGAAGTGGCCATCGGCGCAGGCGTAGCTGCCGACCCAGGCCGGCCCATCGAGCAAGCCACTGCCACGCTCGAAGGGTTGCTGTCCGGCGGCATGCACCGACAACAGCAGATTCATCAGGTTGGCGCTGCCATCGACGATGGCGGCATCAACCACCTGCCCCACACCGCTGCAGTCCTGGGGCCACGATCCAACTGGAATTCGGCTTGAAGCCGACCCTATCAAGGATCTGGCCCGATGAGCAGCATCAACGAAACGGCCTACCCGCAGTTGCGTACCGACCTTGCCGAGAAGGACCTTCTCGCGCTGTTCACGCCAACTTTGCAGGAGCGGCGCTTCATCGCCGACGCCTACCGGCGCGTGACCACTCAGGCCCTTATCGCCATCCAACTCAAGGTGCTGCAGCGTCTGGGCTACTTCACCATGATGGTCGATGTGCCGGAGGTGATCGTCCGGCACATCTGCAAGCGGATGCGCATTCCGGTCTTCTCTTCCGATGCGCTGAAGACCTATGACGAGTCCGGCAGCAAGTCGATCCATCAGCGCCTGTTGCGCGAATACGTGGGGCTGCGTGTTCTGGGGGTTGAAGGGCATGTCTGGCTGGAGGCGCAAGCCGTCAAGGCGGCGCAGACCAAGCAGGAGTTACCGGACATCATCAACGTGCTGCTGGAGGAGTTGCTCCATCATCGCTATGAGCTACCTGGCTTCGTCACCTTGTCCCGCGCCGCGTCCCGGGTCAGGACCAAAGTCAATGATGAGATTCAGCGCCGGATCGCGTCCGCTCTAAATGACAAACAGCTTGGACAGATCGACCGTCTGTTCACCACCCGCGCCGGCCGCAGTCAATGGGAGCAGCTCAAGCGCGAACCCAAGCAGCCCAATGTGCGGGAGGTGGCGAGCTTTCTGACGCACATCGAGGCGGTGCGAAAGCTGGCCGACGGCCTGCCCCAGCCTGAGGATGTTCCCGTGTCCAAGCGCACTCAGTTCGTGCTCGAAGCCCGGGCCTTGAACGTGCGCGAGATGATGGCCCTAAAGGCCATCAAACGCTATGCGCTGGCCGTCCTGTTGATTCACGCCCAGTTGCAGAAGGCGGTGGACGACATCGCTGAGATCTTCATCCGCTCAGTCCGCAATATGCACAACGTCGCGCGCGAGCGGCTGAAGGAATATCAGCTGGAGCACGTCGAGCAAGGCGAGGCCTTAATCGCCCAGTTCCGCGAGGTGTTGACCGCGTTCGATGACGATGGAAGCGACCCCGAACGGATCGAGAAGATGCGCGGTGTGCTGGGCGATGACCCAACCACCTGGATTGAGCGCTGCGACGAGCACATCGCCTTCGCCGGGAACAATTACTACCCGTTCATGCTGCAGCCCTACCGCAGCAAGCGCGCCCTGCTGTTCCAGTGCCTGGACGCGATGCTGCTGAAGTCCTCGTCGCCCGACGAAAGCCTGTTGCGCGCCATTTCCTGGATCACCCAGTTCCGCTCCAGCCACAAGGAGCATGTGCGCGCCGATACCGGCTTCGGCGTCGTCGACCTGGATTGGCTGACCGACAAGAAGTGGCGTGCGCTGATCGAGGGCAGCGATGCCTCCTCGGGTCTGGTGCACCGAAAGTACTTGGAACTGTGCGTGTTCTCGCATGTGATGGAGGAACTGAAGTCCGGTGACCTTTATGTGCAGAATAGCGACCAGTTCGACGACTACCGCGATCACCTGGTCAGCTGGGAGCAGTTCGAAGCCGAGGTGGGCGACTACAGCGCGATGGTGGGTCTGCCGGCCGACGGTGATGCCTTGGTTGCGTTGCTCAAGCAGCAATTGCTGGACGTGTCGCAAAAGGTGGATGACCGCTTCCCGGACAATGAGCATGCGGCCATCACAGAGACTGGCCTGCTGATCCGGCGCACCGACCGGGCGCCGCCACCGGAAGGCCTGCCCGAGATCGATCAGGCCATCACGAACTCGATGGCCACCACCAGCATCCTGGATGTGCTGACGGAAACCGAGCGCTGGCTTGATCTGCACAAGCTCTTTGGGCCGCTCTCCGGTTTCGAGAGCAAGGTCGACGACCCGCGCAAACGCTTCCTCACCACCTTGTTCTGCTATGGCTGCAATCTCGGGCCGACGCAAACGGCCCTATCGGTGAAGGGGCTCTCCCGCAAGCAGGTGGCCTGGCTCAACCTGCATCATGTGACAGAGGAGCGGCTGGACAAGGCGATTTTTAAAGTGGTCAATGCCTACAACCGCTTCTCGCTGCCGCAGTATTGGGGCACCGGCAAGAGCGCCTCGGCCGACGGCACCAAGTGGAATGTGTACGAGCAGAACCTGATGTCCGAGTACCACCTGCGCTATGGCGGCTACGGCGGCATCGGCTACTACCATGTTTCGGACATGTATATCGCGCTGTTCGGCAACTTCATCCCTTGCGGCGTGTACGAGGCGGTCTACATCCTCGACGGCCTTGTCAAGAACGAGTCAGACATTCAGCCCGACACCCTGCACGGCGACACGCAAGCACAGAGCGCCCCGGTGTTCGGTTTGGCCCACTTGCTGGGCATCAAGCTAATGCCTCGCATCCGCAACATCAAGGAACTGGTTTTTTTCAAGGCCGAGCCGGGCGTCCCGTACACGCACATCCAGTGCCTGTTTCGCGGCACCATCGACTGGGACTTGCTGGCCGTGCACTACCGGGACATGCTGCGCGTGGCGGTTTCGATAAAGCTCGGCAAGATTACCCCGTCGATGATCCTGCGTCGCCTGGGCACCTTCAGCCGCAAGAACAAGCTCTACTTCGCCTTCAGGGAACTCGGCCGGGTGATCCGTACGATGTTCCTGCTTAACTACATCAACGACGTGGAGTTGCGCCGTTCGATACATGCCGCTACCAACAAGAGTGAGGAGTTCAACAACTTCGTGAAGTGGCTGTTCTTCGGCGGGGAGGGGATCATTGCCGAGAACGTCCGGCACGAGCAGCGCAAAGTCATCAAGTACAGCCAGCTGGTGGCCAACATGGTGATACTTCACAACGTGCAGTGGATGTCACGCAAGCTCAAGGAGCTGCAGGTTCAGGGCTACCAAGTGGGCGAGCCGGTGCTGAAAGCGCTATCGCCATACCGGACGACGCATATCAACCGCTACGGCGATTACACGCTGGATCTGTCTAGGGCAATCGATCCTATCGACTATAAGATCAAATTCTAGAAGCGTGACAACGACTTAGGGTCGTTTCTGCGGATTTTTCAGGAATCACGGCCGACCCTCAGGCCGGCGCCATAGGCCGGGCCATCGACTGCCGCCACGATCAGCTTGTCGGCCAGGGCGATGCGGCGGTACAGCCAGGCGTTGCGCGTCATCGCGGCGCGGGCGCTGTCTTCACCGCCTTCCGACAGCTGACGCAGGTCGCCGCCCGAGCAGAAGGCACCGCCGGCCCCCGTCAGGATGGCCACGCGCAGCGCCGGATCGCGCTCGAACTCGTCCAGGCCGGCCATCAAGCCTTCGTAAACGCCGGGCGACTGCAACGAGTTGCGGTTCGCCGGGGCATTCAGGGTGAGCTGGATCACGCCGTCACGGCGTTCGACCAGCACGGCGTCCTTGGGAATGTCGGGGGTGCTCATGCGTGTGTCTCCAATGCAAGTTGAGCCAGGCGCTCCTGGTGGTCGGCGGCGTTGCCGTACAGATCGGCCGCCAGGGCCAAGCGGCGCACGTATTCGCCCAGGGCGTATTCCTCGGTCATGCCGATGGCGCCGTGCAGCTGGATGCCCTCCTCCCAGGCGTGGCGCGCCACCTCGGCAACGCGCACGCCCAGGGCGGCCACCAGCCGGGGGCTGGGGTCGGCGGCGGCGGCCAGGCACAGCGCCCGGGCTTCCTGCTGCTCGACGTACAAGTCCACCAGCCGGTGCTGCAACACCTGGTTCTGGCCCAGCACGCGCCCGAACTGCTTGCGTGTGCGCAGGTAGTCCAGGGTGATGTCGAGGGCGCCCTGCGCGGTGCCCAGGGTTTCGGCGCCATGCGCCACCACGGCGCGGTCCAGCGCGCGCTGCAGCAGGGCCAGCAGATCGGCGGCGGCCCCGTCGCGCAGCAGCCGGGCCGGTGCGTCGGTCAGCCGCAGCCGGGCGGCGTGGCGGCCGTCGTACAGTGGCGTGCTCTGCAATTCAACCCCGGCCGCATCGGCCTGAACCAGGAACAGGCCCAGCCGGTCGCCGTCGCCGGCCAGGCGCGCGGTCACCAGCAGCGCGTCGGCGCCGCCGGCGCCAGGCATCAAGCCCTTGTCGCCGTTCAGGCGCCAGCCATCGCCGTCGGCTTGGGCGCTGGCCGCGGGCACGCCGAGCGTTGCCGCGCCATCGGGCTCCCAGGCCATCCAGGCCAGGCGGCGCTCGCCGCTGGCCAGGGCCGGCAGCCAGTCGCCACGCAACGCGCCCGTAGCCACCTCGGCCAGCAGCTCGCTGGCCAGCGCCACGCTCGGCACATAGGGCTCCACCGCCAGTGCGCGGCCCAATTGTTCGGCCAGCAGGCTGATTTCAGGCAGGCCGGCGCCCAGGCCGCCATCGGCCTCGGGCAAGGCCACGCCCAGCCAGCCCAGCTCGGCCAGCTTGGTCCAGCGCTCGGGCGGGCAACCCACGGGATGGGCGGACACGCGCGCGCGCTCGGCGGGCGTGCAGGCGCGCTCGCCCCAACGGCGCGCACTGTCGATCAGCATCTGCTGCTCTTCGGTATCGGTGGTCATAGCCCAAGCACCTGTTTGGCCAAGATGTTGTGTTGAATTTCGCTGCTGCCACCGGCGATGGTGTAGCCGCGCCCCAGAAAGCGCCGCGACGAGGCGGTGCCGGCCAGGGCATCCCGCGGCGCGGCACCGGGTGTGCCCAGCAGCCAGTCTTGCGCCAGCGGCATGGCCTCGGCGCCCAAGGCGTCCACGGTGAGCTCTTCCCACAGCTGAATCAGCCGGCTGCCACGCATCTTCAGCATCGACACCTCGGCGCCCAGCTTCTCGCCGGCCGCCTGGCGCGCCACGAAGCGCCCGGCATTGGCTTCCAGCGCGATCAGGCGCGCATGCAACTCGGCAAAGCGCTCGCGGAACCACGGCAGATCGGCCACGCGCCGGCCGCCGCGCGTGCGCGTCAAGCCCACTTCCCGCGCGCGCGCCATGCGGCGCTTGTTTTCGCCAATGCGCGCGAGCTTCAGGCGCTCGAACTCCAGCAGCGACTTGGCCAGGGTCCAGCCCTGGTTCTCCTCGCCCACGCGCAACGTCACCGGGGTGCGCACGTTGTCGAAAAACACTTCGTTGAACACCACCCAGCCGTGGATGCCGACGATGGGCCGCACGGTGATGCCGGGCGCCTTCATGTCGATCAGCACGAAGCTGATGCCGGCCTGGGGCTTGACCTCTCGGTCGGTGCGCACCAGGGCGAAGATCCAGTCGGCGTACTGCGCGTAACTGGTCCAGATCTTGGCGCCGTTGATCACGTAGTCGTCGCCGTCGCGTTCCGCGCGCGTGGCCACGCTGGCCAGATCGGACCCGGCGTTGGGCTCCGAATAGCCCTGGCACCACCACTGGCGCCCGGAGGCGATGGCGGGCAGAAAGCGCTGCTGCTGCTCGGGGTTGCCGTAGCGCGCCAGCACCGGACCGATCATGTCGAAGGTGACGCTGTTCAGCTCCGGGGCGTCGCCTAGCGCCATTTCCTCGTCGTAGATCATCTGCTGGGGCACGCTCCAGCCGCGGCCGCCCCATTTGGCGGGCCAATGCGGCACCAGCAGGCCCTGGGCCGCCAGCAGCTCGTGCCAGCGTGTCTGCTGCTCGCGCGTGGGCTGTTGGCCCTGGCGCACGCTTTGGCGCAGCTCATCCGGCAGGTGCTGCCGCACAAAGCGGCGCAGGTCCTGGCGAAAGCCGGCCAGGTCTTCAGTGGCTTCGAACACGGTTTCTCCTTTGGGTTGACTCAAGCGGCCAGGCCGTGGCGCAAGGCGCGCTTGGCGATCGCCGAGCGGTGCACTTCCGAGGCGCCGTCGTAAATGCGGAACGGCCGCAGCATGCGGAAGATCATCGACACCGGCGTGTCCTCCGACACACCCAGGGCGCCGCAAATCTGCACCGCCGAATCGGCCACCTGGTTCACGGCCTCGGCCACGAACACCTTGGCCATCGACGAGTGGTGGCGGATGGACTCGCCGGCGTCGAGCCGGCGCGCCACGTCCAGCGTCATCGTGCGCGCGGCATACAGCTGGATGTGGGCGTCGGCCACCATGGCCTGCACCATCTGCAGCTCGGCCAGCTTCACGCCCTGCGATTCGCGCCGCGTGGCGTAGTCCTGCGCAATGGCCATGGCGCGCGAGGCCAGACCGATGTAGCGCATGCAATGGAACAGGCGCGCACCCTCCAGCCGCAGCTGCGAATGCGCCAGGCCCTGTCCCTGCTCGCCGACCAGGGCGTCGGGGCCGACCCGGCAGTCGGTGAGCTTGATTTCGGCGTGGCCGCCCAGATCGAAGGGCTCCAGGGTCGGGATGTCGCGCACGATCTGGTAGCCGGGCGTGTCGGCGTCCACCAAGAACCATGACGGCCCGGCCTCGGTGCGCGCCACCACGATGGCGAAGTCGGCCTTCATGGCGCCGGTGATGAACCACTTGTGGCCGTTGATGACCCAGCCGTCGCCGTCCGGGCGGGCGCTGGCCAGCAGCATGCGCGGGTCCGAGCCCACGCCGGGCGCCGGCTCGGTCATGGCAAAGCAGGACTTGCGTTCGCCACGCAACAGCGGCTCCAGGTAGCGCTGGCGCTGCGCCGGCGTGGCCAGCTTGTCCAGGGCGAACATGTCCGGCTGCGTCGGCGGCCCGCAGCGCAGCGCGTGCGGGCCCAGAAAGCTGCGCCCGGCCTGCTCCAGGTAGGCGCAGCACTCGGTCCAGCTCAGGCCCAGGCCACCGTCCTCGGGGCGCCCGCGCGGCGCGCCCAGGCCGCGCGAGCGCGCGATGGCGTACAGCTCGGCCGCCACCCGGTCCACCGCCTGGCCGTCGTGCGCGGCCTTCAGGTCTTCGCGCGGGATGACCTCGGTGTCGATGAAATCGCGCAGGTTCTCGATCAGCGCGGCATGGTCGGCCGGCGGGCGGGTGCTCATCGGGCGACCGCCTTCACGGCCTTGGCCCATTGCTCCGCGTCCTTGGCCAGGAAGGCGGTGAAACCCTTGGTGCCCAGGAAAGCCTCCTCGCCGCTGGCATTGATCATGCGTTGCTTGAACTCTGGCGTGGCCGTGGCCTTGCGCATCGCCTCTTCCAGCACCCGAATCACCTCGGGCGGCGTGCCGGCCGGCGCGTGCAGGCCGTACCACGACTCGACCGCGGCGCTGGGGTAGCCGGCCTCGGTCATCGAGGGCACGTCCGGCAACTGCACCGAGCGCCGGCCGGCCGCGTTGGCCAGCACACGCAGCTTGCCGCCCTTGATCTGCGGGATCGCCACCGACGAGGGCAGCACCGTGATCGACACCAGGCCGTTGATCAGATCCGGCACGGCCGGCGGCGCGCCCTTGTAGCGCACCGGCTCCAGGGGAATGTTGGCGGCCACGCGGAACAGCTCATTGGACATGGTCTGCGGCGTGCCCTCACCCAGGTTGGCGTACTGCAGCGGCGGCTTGGCGGCGCGCGCGATCTCGGCAAACTCCTTCAGCGTTTTGGCCTTGGAGCTCATCGGCACCACGAAATAGCTGGTGGACAGGGCAAAACGCCCGACCGGCGTCAACTGCTGGGTCGACCAGCGCAGGTTGCTCTCCAGCAGCGGCTGGGTGTTGATGAAGCTGGCCGACACCATCAGCGTGTAGCCGTCGGGGTCGGCATGGACCACGGATTCGGCGGCGATGCTGCCGCTGGCGCCGGGCTTGGGCTCGACCACCACGGGCGACTTCAGTATCTCGGCCATGGTCTGGGTCAGCACGCGCGTCTGCACGTCCACCACCCCGCCACCCGGGTACGGCACGATGACCTTGATGGGGCGCGAGGGATAGGGGTCCGCGGCCCACGCCGAGGCGGCCAGGCCGGCGCACCACAGCGCCGCAAACAGCGGGCGGAACAGGGTTCGGGATGTCATGAACGGTCTCCTTGTATGAGGGTTGAGGCGCCGGCTTGAGCGCGGCTGTTGGCCTCAACCTGTCATGATAGGTTAATCGCCCCTGTTTCGCAAGACCTGACATAACAGGTTTTGGGTGCGCTACACTTTGCCCAGCCCCCAGCGCTCACATGAACACCCTCGCCCCCGCTCCTGTTCCGGATTCGGCCGCCTCCGCGACGACGCCCCTCGAGGCGGCTCCGGCTCCGACCGCGCCCCTGCCCCTGTTCGCGCAGATCAAGGCCCGGCTGCGCCAGGACATCCTGGAAAAACGCCTCACGGCGGGGCAGAAACTGCCCTCCGAGGCCAAGCTGCAGGCCGCTTTCGGCGTCAGCCGCATCACCGTGCGGCAGGCGCTGGCCGAATTGCAGACCGAGGGCCTGATCGAAACCTTCAACGGCAAGGGCAGCTTCGTCACCCGCCCGGCCGACGCGCCGCGCCTGGGCATGCTGGCCGGCTACCACGACTTCATGCGCGCCCACGGCCGCGAGACCGGCGGGCGCATCCTCAGCGCGCGCACCGGCCCGGCGCCGCCGCATGTGGCGCGCGCGCTGCGGCTGCCCGCCGGCCAGCCGGTGAGCGCGGTGCGCACGGTGCGCACGGCCAACGGCATTCCGGTGTCCTACGCCCTGCTGTACTACGAGCCGACCCAGGGCCGTGAGCTGCTGGCCGAGCGGGTGCACCAGGAAGACGCCATGACCTTGCTCGAAACCGAGCTGGGCTTCCGACTGGAGTTCACCCAGATCAGCGCCACCGCCGTGCCGGCCGGCAGACGCCATGGCGTGCTGCTGGGCGTGCCGGCCGACACGCCGCTGCTGCGCATGCGCTTCATCCCCCACGACCTGACCGGTCAGGCACTGATCTACGCCGAGGTGTGGTTCCGGCCGGACCAGTTCACCTACCGGGCGGTGGTGCGGCGCTGAGACCTGTCGATCGCTCCAATTTCAAGGGTTTTCTGGCCGAGGCCGGCGTGGATGCTTCCTGGGCAGCTATGAATTACGAAGCGCTCAAGCCGTACCGGGCCCAGCGTCCGCGCCCGCCTCAACGCGCCGAGGTCGCCAGGCGCAGCGCCAGCCCGGCAAACACCACGGCCGTGGCCCGGTTCATCCCGGTCTGCACCCCGGGCGAGCGGCGCAGCCACTGCCCCAGGGTGCCGGCCAGGTAGGTGATCAGCCCAAACGCCAGCAAGGTGGCGAGGATGAACACCGCCCCGAGGGTGAGCACCTGCAGCGCCACCGGCCCGCGCGCCGTGTCGACGAACTGCGGCAAAAAGGCCAGGAAGAACAGCACCACCTTGGGATTGGTCAGGTTCATGACGATGCCTCGCAGAAACAGCCGCCCCGGCGCCACCGCCGGCGCCCCGGCACCGACCACGCCCGCGGCCGGTGCGCGCCAGGCCTGCCAGGCCAGGAACGCCAGGTAGGCCGCGCCGGCGAACTTCAGCACCGTGAACGCCGTGGCCGAGGCCGCGAACACCGCCGCCAGACCCAGCGCCACCGCCGCCGTGTGCACCAGCAAGCCGGTGCACAGGCCCAGCACCACGAAGACCCCGGCCTTGCGCCCTTGCGAGGCGGCCTGCATCAGCACGAACAGGTTGTCCGGCCCGGGCGTGAAGCCCAGCACCAGGGCGATGACGAAGAAGGCGGAGGTGGTGTCGAGGCTGGGCATGGCGAGCATCCGGAAGGTTGAGAGCACGGGCCAGGGTCGCGAAACCGCAAAATAGCCACGATTTCAGCCCCAGGCCGGCGTGGGGACTTCCTGGGCCGCTACAAATTCAGGAGCGCAGCCAGAACCCGCTTCAATCCGCCCGGTAGTTCGGCGCTTCCTTGGTGATCTGCACGTCGTGCACGTGCGATTCGCGGATGCCGGCGGCGGTGATCTGCACGAACTCGGCCTGCTCGCGCATGGCGTCGATGCTGGGGCAGCCGCAGTAGCCCATGCTGGCGCGCAGGCCACCGGCCTGCTGGAACAGGATGGCCACCACGCTGCCCTTGTAGGGCACGCGGCCTTCGATGCCCTCGGGCACCAGCTTGTCGGCGTTGGGGTTGCCGGTGCTGCTCTCTTGAAAGTAGCGGTCGGCGCTGCCCTGCTGCATGGCGCCGATGCTGCCCATGCCGCGGTAGCTCTTGTAGCTGCGGCCCTGGTACAGCACGATCTCGCCCGGCGCCTCTTCGGTGCCGGCGAACATGCCGCCCATCATCACGCTGCTGGCGCCGGCGGCAATCGCCTTGGCGATGTCGCCCGAGAAGCGGATGCCGCCGTCGGCGATCAGCGGCACGCCGCTGCCCTGCAAGGCGGTGGCCACGTTGTCGATGGCGGTGATCTGCGGCACGCCCACGCCGGCCACGATGCGGGTGGTGCAAATGCTGCCGGGGCCGATGCCGACCTTCACGCCGTCGGCGCCGACGTCGGCCAGCGCGCGCGCCGCCGCGCCGGTGGCGATGTTGCCGCCGATCACATCGACCTGCGGGTAGTTCTGCTTGACCCAGCGCACGCGCTCGATCACGCCCTGGCTGTGGCCGTGCGCGGTGTCGACGATCAGCGCATCGACGCCGGCCTTGACCAGCGCCTCCACCCGCTCCTCGGTGCCCGCGCCCACGCCCACGGCGGCGCCCACGCGCAGGCGCCCGGCGTCGTCGCGCGCGGCGTTCGGAAAGCTGGTCTGCTTGGTGATGTCCTTGACGGTGATCAGGCCCTTCAGGCGGTCGGTGTCGTCGATGATCAGCAGGCGCTCGAGCTTGTACTTGTTCAGCAGCAGCTTGGCGTCGGCGTGGCTGGCGCCCTCGCGCACGGTGATGAGCTTGTCGCGCGGGGTCATGATCTCGCGCACCGGCACGTCGTAGCGGGTTTCAAAGCGCAGATCGCGCCCGGTCACGATGCCGACCACGCGACCCTGGTCGATGACCGGAAAACCGCTGATGCCCAGCTCGTCCGACAGCTGCATCACCTGCAGCACGGTGTGTTCGGGGGTGATCACCACCGGGTCGCGCAGCACGCCGCTTTCGTAGCGCTTGACCTTGGCGACCTGGGCGGCCTGCTCCTGGGCCGTCAGGTTCTTGTGCACGATGCCGATGCCGCCTTCCTGGGCGATGGCGATGGCCAGGCGCGCCTCGGTGACGGTGTCCATGGCCGCTGAAACCAGCGGCAGATTCAGGCGGATGTGGCGGGAAAACTGGGTGGAAAGATCGACGTCCTTGGGCAGGACCTGGGAGAACGCCGGGACCAACAACACGTCGTCGAAGGTCAGCGCTTTGCCGAGAAGGCGCATGGTGAAAGCTCCAAAAAACGGATTCTACTGGAGCGCTCCCGCCCCTGCGCCGGCCAGGGTAAGCCCGGCGCCAGCCCGTTGCGCCAGAAGCGAAATGACACGCATTTTTCTTTGTACGTGAGGATGGGGTGGTGCAAACTTCGTGCTGAACCCCAAGTCTCCCCCGCGTTTGAGGGGGCTACACTCCAGCCATGAAACTGATTTTCCGCGCCCTGATGACCGCGCTGGCCCTGACGGCCAGCCTGTCGGCCACGGCCCAGTACCAGTGGATCGACAAGGACGGCCGCCGCGTGTTCAGCGACCGGCCGCCGTCGGCGGAGGTTCCGCAGGGCAACATCCTGTCACAACCGCGCGGCGCACGCCCCGCCACCACCACCGCCGCGGTGACCCGCCCCGCGACACCGGCCACCTCGGCGGCGTCCGCTGCCGCCGCCGCCAGCGCGCCAGCCCCGTCGGGGGTGGACAAGGCCCTGGAAGAGAAAAAAAAGCAGGCCGAGGCCGCCGAAGCCGCCAAGGTGAAAGCCGAGCAAGAACGCGTGGCCGCCGCCCGCAGCGAGAACTGCAAGCGTGCCATGAACGCCAAGGCCGGGCTGGACTCGGGCATCCGCATGGGCCGCATGAACGACAAGGGCGAGCGCGAGATCCTCGACGACACCCAGCGCGCGGCCGAGCAGCGGCGCCTGGAAGCCATCATCGCGCAAGACTGCAAATAGCCTGGATTAAGGTGAAAAACCGGCATTGGCCGGCGCCGAATCATCCTGTTTGGCTATTAAAACAGGAGCGGTTCACCACCCCATCGGCGCGCCCGCCCGGCGCGCTTTTTCATGCCCCGACTATCGGGCCGCTCAATACCCGGGCTTGGCCCCCGGCCGCCGCTTGGCGAACAGGCCGGCCGTGCGCGCGCCCTGCCGGCCGAAGCGCTCACGCCGCGCCAGCTTGGGGTCGACGCGCAGCGCGCGCCAGACCTCCACCCGATCGCCCTCGCGCAGCGCGTGTTCAAGCCCGGTCTTGCGGCCCCACACCCCGACATGGCCGGGGCCCAGGTCGATGTCCGGATAGCGCGCGGCCAGGCCGCTGGCCGCCAGCGCGTCGCCCACCGTGCTGCCGGCCGGCAAGCTGAGCGCGGTCTCCTCGAGCTGGCGCGGCCCCGGCGCGTAGGCCACGGTGACCCCGAGCAGCGGCGCCGTCATGACGCGCCGTACACCGTTTCGGCGCGCTTGACGAAAGCGTCCACCAGGCTGCCGGCGATCTTGTCGAACACCGGACCGACCAAGGTGGCCAGCAGGGTGCTGGAAAAACCGTAGTCCATGGTCAGGTCGACACGGCAAGCCCGCTCGCCGCCACCGCCGACGGGGGTAAAGCGCCACACCCCTTCCAGCTTGGAGAACGGGCCATCGACCAGGTGCAGCTTGACCTCGCGCTCGGGCACATGCTCGTTGCGGGTGGTGAACGTCTGCTTGACGCCCTTGAAGGCGATCCCCACCTCGGCCGTCATGCCGTTCTCGACACGCGCCAGCACCCGGCCGTGGTCGCACCAGGGCAGAAACTCGGGGTAGCGCTCGACGTCGACCACCAGGTCGAACATCTCCCGTGCGCTGTACCAGATGAGGACGGACTTGTGGACGGATTTCATAGAATGCGGGCCAACCGACGATTCTAGGGCGTCCCCATCCCGGGCGTGCCCATCCCGCGGCCCCCACGCCCGGCGCTTGCATTGCGCACGCTGCACGCCATATAGCTCCCCATGGCCACCAAGAAACCCAAGGCACCCAACCCCGTCATCGCCGACAACAAGAAAGCCGCCTTCAACTACTTCTTCGAGGAGCGGTTCGAGGCCGGCATGGTGCTGGAAGGCTGGGAAGTGAAGGCCTTGCGCGCCGGCAAGGCGCAGCTGACCGACGGTTACGTGGTGATTCGCGGCGGCGAGCTGTTCGTCATCGGCTGCCAGATCAACCCGCTGGGCACGGCCAGCACCCACGTGCGACCGGATTCGGTGCGCTCAAAAAAGCTGCTGATGCACGGCGAGGAAATCCGCCGCCTGATCGGCAAGGTCGAGCAAAAAGGTTACACCCTGGTGCCCATCAACCTGCACTGGAAAAACGGCCGGGTGAAGTGCGAAATTGCCCTGGCCAAGGGCAAGGCCACGCACGACAAGCGCGACACCATCCGCGAGCGCGAAGGCAAGCGCGAGGTCGAGCGCGCGATGAAACAGCGCCAGCGCTGACACCCGCGCCACGCCGACCGCGCTGGGCCGCACTGGATCGCCACGGCGTGGCGCGAACGCCGCACCAGGCCAAAAAGCCCGAGACAAGCTCATGCGCAAGACGCATTTCGCGGCACTTCTCGTGTAGCATCCCCTGCAACCGTGCAACAAATGGTCAGACCAAGTTGCACGGTCGTGGCGGCTGATTTCCGCCCGGTGGACACACAAGAATAAGAGGGCTTCATCTCATGCGCGAATCGTCCTTGCGTCGCCGTCAACTGGTGGGCTCGGCCCTGGGGTTGGCATCGTCTCTTGCCTGGGCCCAGACCGGCGGCTCAGGATCGAATCAACCGACCGACGGGGCCTACGACCAGATCATGCGCGTGCGCAAGATCATCGTCGCCGTGCCCCCCGACCAGCCGCCCTACGGCTTCATGGACACCGACTTCAGCCTCCGCGGCCTGGACGTGGACATGGCCCGCTACATCGCCAGCAAGCTGGGCGTGCAAGCCGATCTGGTGCCGGTGGTCAGCGCCAACCGCATCCCCTACTTGCAAAGCGGCAAGGTACAGCTGGTCATCTCTACCCTGGGCAAGAACCCAGAGCGTGAAAAGCAGATCGACTTCGCCGCCGCCTATTCGCCGTTCTTTCAGGCCGTGTTCGGCCCCAAGACACTGAGTGTGCGCACCGCCGCCGACCTGTCCGGCAAGACCATCGCCGTCACCAAGGGCGCGCTGGAAGACATCGAGCTGACCAAGCTGGCGCCGCCCAACGCCGACATCCGGCGCATGGACGACAACACCAAGACCGCCTCCGCCTTCGTCGCCGGCCAGGCGCAGCTGGTGGCCATGGGCGCCTCGGCGGCCGGCATGTTGATGGTGCGCAACCCCAAGCTGGACATGGAATACAAGCTGCTCATCAAGGACAGCCCCAACTACGTCGGCGTCGCCAAGGGCGAGGACCGCCTGCGCCTGATGGTCAACGGCATCATCGCCGAGGCCAAGAAGTCCGGCGAACTGGATCGCCTGGCGCGCAAATGGCTGGGTCGCCCGGCCGGCGATCTGCCGCTCTGAGCCGCGCCAAAATCTGTGCCGCGCTGTCAAGGGCGCGGTTTTTTGTTGTCCGACCATCAGGAAAAGGGAGCCCCTCCACCATGTCTCAAGCCCGCCGCTTCTGGCTGAAAAGCCTTGCCGCCCTCGTCCCCGCCGCGCTCGCGCTCGGCTCCGTCACGGCCCACGCGCAAAACGCGCTGGACGAGGTGATGAAGGCCAAGAAGATCATCATCGCCATCCCCACCGACTTCCCACCCTATGGTTTCGTCGGCACCGACCTGAAGCCCCAGGGCCTGGACATCGACATGGCCAACCTGATCGCGCAAAAGCTTGGCGTGGCCATCGAGCTGGCCCCGGTGACCAGCGCCAACCGCATCCCCTACCTGCAAACGGGCAAGGCCGCGCTGGTCATCTCCACCCTGGGCAAGAACCCCGAGCGCGAGAAAGTCATCGACTTCACCTCCGCCTACTCGCCCTTCTTCCAGGCCGTGTTCGCCGCCAAGAGCATGCCCATCACCAGCTTTGCCGACCTGAACGGCAAGAGCGTGGGCGTGACGCGTGGCGCCATCGAGGACCAGGAGCTCTCCCGCGTGGCCCCGACCGGCGCCGAGATTCGCCGCTTCGAGGACAACAACGCCACCGTGGCGGCCTTTGTCTCTGGCCAGGTGCAGCTGATCGCCACCGGCGCCTCGGTGGCCGGCAACATGATGGCGCGCAACCCCCAGCTGAACGCCGAATACAAGCTGCTGCTGAAGGACAGCCCCAACTTCATCGGCGTGGCCAAGGGCGAGGACAAGCTGCGCCTGAAGGTCAACGAGATCATCGCCGAGGCCAAGAAGGCGGGCGAGCTCGACCGCATGGCCAAGCGCTGGCTGGGTCGCCCGGCCGGCGACCTGCCGCAGTAAACCGGTCGCGGCCCGGTGCGCGTCCAGCTTGACTTTGCCGCCGTCCTGGCGGAATGGCCCCTGCTGCTCCACGGCGTCTACTGGACGCTCGGGCTGACGGTCATCTCCGCCCTGATCGGCGTGGCCCTGGGCGTGGCCTGCGCCTGGGCGCGCAGCCGCGGGCCAAGCTGGCTGCGCTGGGTGGTGGGCACCTACGTGGAGCTGATCCGCAACACGC
>Ga0209572_1000381_pt1 | contig 72118 bp, 59 predicted proteins | sample EBPBio232012_DNA_FD_185867 | JGI IMG/M metagenome (GOLD analysis project Ga0209572, IMG submission 185867) | Wastewater treatment Type I Accumulibacter community from EBPR Bioreactor in Madison, WI, USA - Reactor 1_1/23/2012_ DNA (SPAdes)... | ecosystem: Engineered > Bioreactor > EBPR >...
TTGAGTGCTTGTTGCTCAAAATTTTGATAGTCGAAGTCTTCTTTCTTTTTGCCTTTCATTCTTGTCTGTGTAAATTTGGTGAAAAGTTCGTAATTTTTTCACCTGACACAGAATTTTGAACAGTCTCAGTTTTTTTAACAGAGCGGTACACTCTACGGACTCTCACTCTCTCACCTTTCACTCTCTCACCTCTCACTCTCTCACTCTCTCACTCTCTCACTCTCTCACTCTCTCACTCTCTCACTCTCTCACTCTCTCACTCTCTCACCTCTCACTTCTTATTTAACCACCACCCCAGCCACGCACCCACCAATCCCCAGCCTACAACAGCATCTACCAGATAACCGATAGAACTGGTTTCAAACCAAATGGTATTGGTATAGGAAATGGTCAGGTAACCTATAATGCCGACAGCAAGCGACGACAGCAGGGTGGTCTGGAAATTCAGGTTCTGAAATTTCAGCAAGAGCCAGATGAGCAGGAAAACGCAGACAAAGTCTACCAGTAGACCGCGCGTCATGTTCATGCCCATATTGGTATTAAAAGAGGTGTGGTAGGAAATGGTTGCCCATGGTTTACTGCCCATATCTTTCATCATAGCCTCCTGTTGTTCCGGGGTAGCATTCGGGGGCAGGGTGGGTACCATGTACTGGCCCGATGCAGGCAGGTTTTGGGCGAGGGCTTCCAGGATCTTACCTTCATTGGGTGTGTAGGTGAATTCAGCACCATGCACATTTAACAGGCTCCATGACAAAAATTGCCAAAAGAACAGCAGGACGCCGCCTACCAGGGTTGCAATCAGTTGTTTTTTCATTGTTTTAAAATTTTGATGTTAGAAGGTCTCAGGTAATCATAATTTGGAGCAATTGAGTAAATTCAGGCTCTAAATTATACAATTGCAAAACATTTGACCAAATTTTAAAACAAAAAATTTATACCTTCCTGCAAACCGCAAGCATTTTCCTGTCTTCCAGATCAGTAAACGCGAAAATATAGGTGGCGCCACCATCCACCAGGCCTAGTTTTTTGCGTACCTGTTCGGCATTGTCCGGGAAATTGCGCGTACTGATATTCGCTTTTCCATCCGCAACATGCTCTGCTATGGATTTTCGATCGTATTTGCACACCGCTTCAATTACAAAACTCCTCCCAGGCACTTCCGGCACGTATACTGCTGACGTATATAAATGTGTATGCGGATGCAGTTTTTTCAGACCCAGTTTTTGTCCGAACGACCGAAACGCGCCTGCCTTCAGCACGGCTGTATTGGGCTCGTATAAAAAGGCCTGGGGCAGGTCAAATGCAGCAGTGGCCAGATGTTCCTCGGCATAGTTGAATTGAAAATCGAACACTTTATCATCCTTCCCAATATCGATGGCATGTATCAGCGCCTGTTCCGGGATGGCAGGTGTACGTTCAAGCAGATAAAGTACTTCGCGGCACTCGTCATTCCAAGACACTACCCACAACTGGCTGACGCAACCCAGTTGTTTCAAGGTCAGGTGAATATCGAGCAGGGGCGCTGTTTTTAGCAAAATACGCGGCGCTTTTTCAAGTGCTAATGCCTTGATTTCCAAAATATTGGGGCTGCAATCCTGTAACATAAAAACCTTGCCTTTCCGGTCGTTTCTGCGCGATGGATCGAGGTAAATCAGGTCGAACGAATCAGGTGTTGCATTCAAAAAATCTTCTGCTGAGGCATGTACGAAAACAGTATGTTCTATTCCCAGTACGCCGTAGTTGTGCCGGGTTGTTTCCAGCAGATCCCGATTCATTTCTACATACACTACCTCCTCGAAAGAGCGCCCGAGGAAGGCACAATCGATACCCAGTCCTCCGGTCAGGTCAGCCATTTTTCGCCCCTGAACCAATCCCGATTTAAAACGCGCCGTTGCTTCCGATGAAGCCTGTTCCATTGAAACGGCAGCGGGAAATTGAAGGCCCTGTTTGTACCAGGACGGCACTTTTTTCTGTATTTTCTGCAAAAATTCAACCTGCCCGGCTACGTAAGCAATCGGCACATGCGGGTATTTTTTACCTGCCAGTGCGAGGCGTTTCGGATCGTCGAGCCGATGTTCCCAGATAAAATCCTGAAGATGGGGAGTGGAAAGCATGGGGCGAAGATAGAATGAAGAGTTATGAGTGATGAGTTATGAGTTATACTCACTTTGCTATTGGCCACTCTAAAAGAACAGCCAATAGTAAAGTGAGTATAACTCATAACTCATAACTCATCACTCATAACTCATAACTTATCCTTTACATTTGCCCCCTCTTGTAAAGAAAGCACTTACTACGTTGATGGAAAAGCATAGGATCCGGCGGGAAGACGCACTGGAATACCATTCCAAGGGGCGCCCCGGAAAAATTGAAGTGGTACCCTCCAAGGAAACAGAGAATCAAAGAGATTTGTCGCTGGCATATTCACCAGGCGTTGCCGAACCCTGTCTGGCCATTGCCGAAAATCGGGAAGATGTGTACAAATATACGGCCAAGGGCAATCTGGTAGCCGTTATCACCAATGGAACAGCCGTGTTGGGACTGGGCGATATTGGCCCGGAAGCCTCCAAACCGGTGATGGAAGGCAAGGGCGTGCTTTTTAAAATTTATGCCGACATCGATGTATTTGATATTGAGGTAAATACAAAAGATGTCGACAAGTTTGTAGAAACGGTCAAACTGCTCGAACCTACTTTTGGAGGTGTCAATCTGGAAGACATCAAAGCGCCCGAGTGTTTTGAAATAGAACGCCGGCTCAGGGCCGATATGAAAATTCCGGTGATGCACGACGACCAGCACGGAACAGCGATCATTTCCGGAGCCGCGCTGCTCAATGCCCTCGAAATTGTAGGAAAAAACCCCGATAAAATTCAACTGGTGGTCAATGGCGCCGGGGCAGCGGCTATTTCCTGTGTGCGACTGTACCTGCAACTCGGCGTTCGGCGCGAAAATGTCATCATGTTCGACAAAGACGGGCTGCTGCATGCCGACCGGGCAGGCATGAACGAAATGATGCAGGAGTTTGCCACCAACCGATTGCCTGTTGGCGCCACCTTGATAGACGCTATGATCGGCGCAGATGTGTTTTTGGGACTGTCTGTGGGCAATGTAGTTACCCGCGATATGATTCGGCTGATGGCGCCCGATCCCATCGTTTTTGCTATGGCCAATCCGGTACCTGAAATCGGCTACAATGAAGCCATGGCCGTGCGCGACGATCTCATCATGGCAACCGGTCGTTCTGATTTTCCCAACCAGGTCAATAATGTACTCGGTTTCCCATACATCTTTCGGGGAGCGCTGGACGTGCGGGCTACGGAAATTACCGAAAACATGAAACTGGCCGCTACCAAAGCACTGGCCGAACTGGCCAAAAAACCGGTACCCGACATTGTAAATATGGCCTACAATGAAAAAAACCTGGTTTTTGGCAAGCACTATATCATCCCAAAACCCATGGACCCGCGCCTGCTTACGACAGTAGCCCCGGCTGTGGCCGAGGCTGCGGTGCTCGATGGGGTGGCACAAAAACAAATACTCGACTGGGATGATTATCGGCAAACACTGGAAAAACGCCTGGGACTCGACAACCAGATTTCACGCATTATCACCAGCAAGGCCCGCAGAGCGCCCAAACGCGTCGTATTTGCCGATGCCGAAAACCTGACGGTGCTCAAAGCCATCCAGCAGGTGCGCGATGAAGGCATTTGCGAACCGATCCTGCTGGGCGATATTCCTGCCATCGAGAAAATTATTCAGGATCACAGCCTCGATCTGAAGGATGTCAATATTATCGACACACGCCGCCCCCGAGACCCCGAGATGGCACAGCGCTACGCCGATCTGTTTTTTGAAAAAAGAAAACGCAAGGGCATCGTGCAGACGGATGCTTTGAAAATGATTCGCAAACGCAATTATTTTGGCGCCATGATGGTGGAAACCGGCGACGCCGATGCCCTGATTTCCGGCCTCACACGCAACTATCCGGACACCATTCGGCCTGCGCTCGAAATCATCGGTCGTCAGGAAGGCGTGCAGCGCGTAGCGGGGATGTACATTCTGCTGACCAAAAAAGGCCCGCTTTTCTTTGCCGATACCACCATTAATGTCAATCCCAGCGTGGAGGAACTGGTGGAAATCACCGAACTCACAGCGCGTGGAGTCGAACGTTTCAATATCAAACCGCGCATTGCACTGGCTACCTATTCAAGTTTCGGCAGCGCCAAAGGGGAAGATGCCGAGAAAATGCGCAACGCCACAGCCATTCTGCACAAAAAGCATCCCGACTGGATTATTGAAGGGGAAATGCAGGCCCACCTGGCTTTTAATATGGAACTGGTTCGGGAAAATTACCCATTCAGCAAACTATCCGGCGAGCCAGCCAATACCGTCATTTTTCCCAATCTTTCAGCGTCCAATATCACCTACAACCTGATGAAGGAAACCGGGGACATCGAGTATATCGGCCCGATCCTCCTGGGTATCCGCAAACCCGTACACGTCCTTCAATTGGGCAGTACCGTACGAGAAATTGTCAATATGGTGGCGTTTGCGGTGGTGGAAGCGCAGCGGGGGTAAAATGTTTGATGTACGATTTACGATTACATGATGTACGATTTACGATTGGATTGGAGATTTGAGAATGTTGATTGAGGGCATCGCGAACAATCATAAATCGTCTATCAAAAATCCAATCGGAAATCGTACATCATGTAATCGTAAATCATAAATCAAAAACCATGCACCGCTATTGCCTTGCCCTCGACCTCCAACCCGACCCGGCGCTCATTGCCGAATATGAAGCCATGCACCGTGCGGTATGGCCTGAAATACTCGATAGTATTCGCGATTCGGGAATTCTGAACCTGGAAATTTACAGGATTGAGAACCGCCTGTTTATGATTCTGGAAGCAGGCGACGATTTCTCCTTCGACAAAAAAGCCGCTATGGATGCTGCCAATTCCAGGGTACAGGACTGGGAATCGCTCATGTGGCGCTATCAGAAAGCCCTTCCCACAGCGAAGCCGGGGGAAAAATGGATGCTGATGCAACGGATTTTTGCCTTGTGATCAGCGCGGTTTTTTCTCAAAAAATACAAAACCGTTTTTCCGGTACAGTTCGTGGCAGCCGGGCATTTCCGGAAGCCCTTCCAGGCGATTAACTTTGGCAACGAAATAAACGTTCCGGCCAGGGTGGCCGTGTACCAACGAGTCCATATCATCGATGTGGACATCTCCTGTCAGTGGCCGTTTGCAGGAATAATACAAATGGGCGTAACTCTTGAACCCTACGGGTTTGATAAAGCAGTCCTCCGTTGATTTACTTTCATAAAACTCTATGGCAGCCCGCTGGGAGTAACCTTCAATGTTGCACACAATAAACAACAAAGTCATGGAAGTAAACGCCGCGCCTCCTACAAACGCCACCTGTGCGGTCATCCAGCCTTTCTTTTTCCACCAGAAATAAAGCGCTGCAAGGGTGGAAAGAATGAGCAATACGCCCGGCAGCCCTTGCCATGCTTTCCATACCACGCCTGCCTCCAGATTGGCAATGGCAAACGGGTCTTTTGCAAACAAGGGTTTAATTAAATCGAGGTGCTGACCCAGATAGGGTAGTGCAGCCACCGCGATACCTGGCAAAATGCCTATGGCAAGTAAAATTCCGGATACTTTCGGGTAAACATTCCAGCGTATGGCGCGCCAGAGCGTAACGGAACCCAGGTAGGTAAGCGGGAAATAGCACAGTGATGAATAGTGTACAATCTTGGTTTGCACAATACTGAACAACACCAATACTACCCAGAACAGAATCTGCATCCAGGTGCCAAAATCAGAGCGTTCGCAGGATGCCAGCGTGTCCGATTCCAGCATTTCATCTTCCGATTGCCGGTCGCCCCAAAGGTTGGGTACGGCAAAAACCGATACCGGAAAACACCCCAGCAACAGCACCACCGCATGGTATCCGAAAAAGCCTCCGTGACCCGCATCCTGTGTGGTAAACAAGCGTATCTGGTATGTAATAAACTCCTGTACAAACCAGGGACCATGTATAAGCACTTCCAACCCGAACCAGGCGAGTGCAGCCAGTGAAGCCGCCAGCGAAAAAATGACCATGTGCTTGAGGTATCCGCGCCCTTTAAAACGGTATCGCGCCCAATACAACACCAGCACCAGCATGACAATCAGGTACGCGGTCGGGCCTTTGGTCAGAATACCCAGCCCCAGCATCACGCCTCCTGTCAGCAGGTATTTGTACTTGGCCCAGAAAGAACGCGGCGTTTTGACGCAGAAAAACTGCCAGCGGAATTCAATAAACCCGTACAACCCGCAGAAAATGAAGAAGTTGAACCATGGGTCGATGATACCGCTTTTGAAATACATATGCGGAAGAATACTGCCCATCCAGGCCAGTGCCCACAACCAGCCAAACAGGCGATCGTGCAGGCGTGTACCCAGTCGGTACACCAGCAACAAAGTGGCCAGGCCGCAAAGGGCATTGGGAAGTCTGGCTGCCCATTCATTCACCCCGAACATTTTCATGGAAAGCGCCTGCATCCACAGAAAAAATGGAGGTTTTTCCCAGAAGGGTTCAAAATCTATCTGCGGCCGAAACCAGTCGCCCGTCAGCAACATTTCGCGGGAACATTCCGCAAAATTGATCTCATCCCAATCGAACAGATGCACTGCACCCAGGAAAGGGAAAAAAAGCAACAAGCCAAGGCCGATGAGTAGTAGATAGTCACGCCGCATAGCCAGAAAACATCGAATGCGAAATTTGGTTGTAGGTCAGTGCTGTTTGCCAGCGAGTATTTCTCCCAGATTGTTGATCGTCATCACCATAAGCGCTATGGCAAGCCCGGAAGGTATACCCACCCACCAGGCGCCGGCTTGCACCCGTACGCTCTCCAGCAGGCTTCCCCATGAAATTCCCCGCAAGGTGCTGCCACCAAAACCGAGAAACGAAAGGGCCGCTTCCAGCAAGATAGCGTTGGCCATATTAAATGCAAAAATAACCAGCGCAGGCCGCAAGGCATTTGGGAAGGCGTGCCGCCAAAAGGTTCGCCTGTCTGAAAAACCCATGCCCCTGGCCGCCGTCACGTAGTCCAGTTCCCGCACCCGCAACAATTCAGAGCGTACAAACAACGCAATGTCCGTCCAGTTCAATAAGCCGATCAAACCGATCAATACCCAAATGTTCTGGTCGTGGGGCAACAAAGCGGCAACAATCAATATAAAAATGAGTTTCGGAACGGCATTGAACACCTCTGTCAAACGCATCAGCAACAGGTCGATGGGTACTGTTACAGGCCTGGTTTTCAGCCATTTATCTGCCAGTTTACCTGCCTGACGTATGACCACAATAAGTAAAACAAATATCAACAGGCTTTTTCCCCATTCGCTTGCTGAAGCAGCATTTTCCAGTTCATAATGGCGGGCAATGATGGCATAAAAATAGGCAATCGGAATACTCAATACCGTGCAACTCAATGTCAACCATGGTATGCGCAAACGAAAATCGCCCCAAAAACCTGCCAGCGCGCCCAGTAAAATGCCCAACAATCCTGCAATACCCATCGACAACAGGCTTACCAGCAACGCAATGCGCGCACCGGAAATGATACCCGCCGCTACGTCATGCCCTCCTTCATCGGTTCCCAGCCAGTGCCTGAAACGGCTGCTCATTCCCGGGTGTATTTGCCCCGGATGGAGAAAGGACGCCGGATTTTGCCGGGAATATTCTCCCGGACAAAATGGTACGAGTGCAAATACGGGCGGTTCATCGTAATTCTTGTCGTCTTTCCAGGCTTCAAATGTATGAGGCAACTGCTGAATCTTCCGAAGCGCGGGCTCACTGTACGGCAAATCCTTGTCGGCCCAGAGGCTGCGCAAACCCGGGAAATAGACCTCTCCACCGATTTTGCAGTACAAAGGACGCCCGTTGGCTAGTACATCGCGCAGCAAGGCCAGTGCCAGAAAGAACCCCAATACCCAAAAAACCGATTGAAAGCGTTTTTTACCCATGTGATGCCGGTTGTTCGAATGGAAAAACGATCGGATGAGTACCTGCAAATGCTTTTGCCGCTTGATAATCGCGTGCAAAACCCAGCATAAATCCGCCGCCGCCCGCGCCACAGATTTTCAAATGAACATTCTGCTCTGAAATGCTTTTTTCCCAAAGACTATTCATCCCGGAGGGGATCATAGGGGTGAAATGTTTCAATTGAAATTGCGACACTGTGCGCAAATGTAGCCAAAATCCCTGTTCGTCGGCAGCCAGCCAGGCGCGCACCATGCTTTCATGTGCCGGCAGGAATTGTTCCGAAAGCGTTTTTGAAAATGCTTCGTTGAGGCTTTGTTCCAGAAACCAGTTTACCAGCGGGCCCGTTTGTCGCGGCTGGCAGGTATCCAGCAGAAAAACCACGGGCTCGGTCGCCCAAGTATTTGGCTGCGCTACGGAAACCTCCGTTTTGTGTTGAATCAGCAGCGGCGCATGGAGGTAACTGGTCAGGGGGTCGATGCCCGAACTGGCGCCATGAAAATAACCCTCCATTTGGCTGAAAATGGCTTTCAACGCCCCAGGATCAGTGGTTTTTTCGTGTACATAGCGGTCATAAATACCTGCGCACAGGGCCCCCGAACTCCCCAGGCCGTAACCGGAAGGAATGTTGGAATCGAACACCCATCCTTGCGCAATATCCTGTTGGAATTGCCGGGTATCCAATGTCTTTACACTTGCAAGCGCCTCGCTGTTTGCAAATGGAAGCAGGTTGCTTTGCACATGCGGATGTTTCCTTTGCTGCCATGCTCCCACGAATGCAGGTACCGGTACAGCCAGCGCAGATGCGCCCAGCAACAACACGTGCTCACCGAACATCAGAAGTTTGGCCGGATAGGTTCTCATACCGCAAATGTGCGAAATGATTCTGATCTGCAGCATGCAGAAATAGCCTGTGTGCCTGTTCGTACTATTCTGCCATGGAAGCGTAGTCTTCATGGCAAGAATGACCTGAACAATTCCTATCTTCGCGGCGTTTTTGAGCACCAGGAAATTTTCTCTCACTTATCATACGCCACACTTATCATATGGGACTCTTCCCACACCCTGATCATTTCGAGCGCCGTCACATTGGCCCTCAGTCAGCCGACACCACCGGCATGCTCCAAACCCTGAAAGTTTCGTCCCTGGATCAACTGATCGAACAGACGGTTCCGGCAAGTATTCGCCTGAAAAAGCCGCTGAATCTGCCACCCGCTCTTTCAGAATTCGAATATTTGCAGGAATTGAAAGTGGCCGCACTGAAAAACCGCGTCATGCGCAATTATATTGGCATGGGCTATTATGGAAATATCACGCCGGCCGTTATTTCCCGAAATGTGTTCCAAAATCCGGGCTGGTACACCCAGTACACGCCTTATCAGGCAGAAATTGCGCAGGGCCGCCTCGAAAGCCTGCTCAATTTCCAGACCATGGTGAGCGACCTCACCGGGTTGCCCATCGCAAACGCCAGCCTGCTCGACGAAGGCACCGCCGCCGCTGAGGCCATGCACATGTTTTATGCAGAAAAAAACAAACGTGCCAAAGCAGGCGAGGAAGCCGACGAGTTTTTTGTAGATCAACATGTGTTTTCACAAACGCTGGACGTGCTCAAAACCCGCGCTTTGCCACAAGGCATCCGGCTGGTGACTGGTGACTGGCGTACATACGAGTTTTCTGAAAAAACGTTTGGGGTGCTGTTGCAATACCCGGATGCACAGGGCACTGTGTCCGATTATCGGGCCTTTGTGGAAAAAGCGAAAGCCAACGCCGTATATGTCTGCGTAGCGACCGACCTGCTGGCCCTGGCTGTGCTCACGCCTCCGGGCGAGTGGGGCGCCGACTGCGCGGTGGGCAACAGCCAGCGATTCGGCGTGCCGATGGGTTACGGCGGCCCGCATGCTGCTTTCTTTTCCTGCACCGACGATTTCAAGCGCCAGATTCCTGGCCGGATCATCGGTGTGTCGGTGGACAAACATGGCCGACGCGCCCTGCGCATGGCCCTGCAAACCCGGGAACAACACATCCGCCGCGAAAAAGCCACTTCCAACATCTGCACGGCGCAGGCGCTGCTGGCCAACATGGCTGCTATGTACGCGGTGTACCACGGCCCTGCGGGTATCCGCGCCATCGCCGAACGCGCCCATGCCATGGCAACCAGCCTTGCCTCTGCGCTGAAAGCGGGCGGCTTTTCGATTCAAAACGCTCATTTTTTTGATACCATCAGCGTAGCCCTTGATGCCACAAAAGCAGGAGAAATACGCAAAAAAGCCGTTTCTGAAGGCATCAACTTCTTTTATTCGGACAGTGCTATTCAAATCGCGCTCGACGAAACAACAACGGAAAAAGACCTCAACGACATCCTCCAGGTCTTCGGCATTTCAACCCCCGTGCAAGCAGTAGCCTCCCCGCTGCCTGCCGCACTTACCCGCGAAAGCGCCTACCTGACCCACCCGGTGTTCAATTCCTACCATACCGAGTCGGATATGATGCGCTACATCAAACGTCTTGAAAATGCCGACCTCTCGCTGATGCATTCCATGATTTCGCTGGGATCATGTACCATGAAACTGAACGCTGCCACGGAGATGATACCCGTCAGTTGGGAAAACTGGGCCAATATGCACCCGTTTATGCCCGCCGATCAGGTGCAGGGTTACGCACAGATTATCCGTGAACTGGAACAATACCTCTGCGAAATTACCGGCTTCGAAGCCTGCTCGCTGCAGCCCAATTCGGGCGCCCAGGGCGAATACGCGGGTCTTATGGCCATTCGTGGTTATCACCTGGCGCGCGGTGATGCACACCGCAATGTGGCCCTGATTCCTTCTTCGGCACACGGTACCAATCCTGCCAGCGCCGTTATGGCGGCCATGGAAGTGGTAGTAGTGGCTTGCGACGAACGTGGTAACATCGACGTAGCCGATCTCAAGGCAAAAGCAGAACAACATGCCGACAACCTTTCCTGCCTGATGGTCACTTATCCGTCAACGCACGGCGTGTTCGAAACATCCATTATCGAAGTCTGCGACATCATTCACCGCCACGGCGGAAAGGTGTACATGGATGGCGCCAATATGAATGCACAAGTGGGGCTCACCAGCCCAGCCACCATCGGCGCCGACGTATGTCACCTCAACCTGCACAAAACATTCGCCATCCCGCACGGTGGCGGCGGCCCCGGTATGGGCCCAATCTGCTGCAACGCGAGCCTCGCGCCCTACCTGCCCGGCCATGTATTTGCAGAAACCGGCGGCTCGGCCCATGCCACGGCCGTCAGTGCAGCACCCTGGGGCAGCGCCAGCATCCTGCTGATTTCGTATGCCTATATCAAAATGCTGGGCGCCGAAGGCGTAACGAATGCGACCAAATACGCTATTCTGAACGCCAACTACATCAAAGCACGCCTCGAAACAGCCTACGATATTCTGTATGTTGGTGAAAACGGCCGTTGCGCCCACGAGATGATCGTCGACCTGCGCCCGTTCAAGTCGCTGGTCAGCGCGGAAGACCTGGCCAAACGCCTGGTCGATTATGGCTTTCATGCCCCGACGCTGTCGTTCCCGGTGGCAGGTACTATCATGATCGAGCCTACGGAAAGTGAAAGCAAAGCCGAACTTGATCGTTTTTGCGATGCCCTGCTGGCCATTCGGAAGGAAATTGACGAAATCGCCATGGGGCAATACGATGCGGAAGACAACGTGCTGCACAATGCGCCACATACCGTGCAGGATGTGTCTGCAGATGAATGGCCACACAAATACAGCCGCGAAAAGGCCGCATTCCCGCTGCCGTATCTGCGCCAGGGCTTCAAATTCTGGCCTACAGTGGGTAGAATAGACCAGGCTTTTGGCGACAGAAACCTGGTGTGTACGTGCCCGCCGATCGAAGAGTACGCGGCCGTTTAGAGGTGAGAAGTGAGAGAATAGCCAAGCGTTAGTAGGGTGGTGGTATGGGCTTCAGCCCGTCGGGACAGCGCCTTTTAAGGCGCAATAATTAGAATTTTTTTGTGAGCGCCTTAAAAGGCGCAGTCCCGACGGGCTGAAGCCCATACCACCGCCCAATAACGCTTGACTATTGCTGTTTTCGACTTAATTTAGCAATGGTGTACAATATACGGATAGTCATTTTGTAAAAATGCCCCATTCCAAATGTCCAACCAATACTTTGTCTCTTCCCTTTCCATCCTGTGTTTTGTGAGGAGCATCTTTTCCGGTTTCCGAAGCCCGCATGACTCCGCAGGCCAACGGATCAAATACCTTGGCAACGGACGCAGCGGGCAAGTTCAGTACAAAGGCAGGGGTGCTTCCTTTACCATGTACTACGAATTTGGTGGCGGCAATGTCGTGGCAAGCATCAGCATTCCCGATGAGCAGCACTGGAACAAAGAGACCGGGCTTGCGCTGGATCACCGCGAGGAAGTATTGAATTTTATTGGCACACAGGTGGTAAAAGATCAAACGAAGCAAGGCTCGTACAAAATTGAAGGGAACTGGCTGGTAATCTATGAATGATCATTTGCCCAGCCATTCCTTGAAATCGGTCATTCGGTCGCCATTTACAAACACCTCATGCCGGGCTTTGGGTAAAAGTTCCAGTTTTAGTTTGCCTTTAAAATGTGTCAGAACACTGTGAATGGCTGAAAAACCTACCAGGTACTGGCGACTTACCCGAAAAAACTGCCGGGGATCGAGCAGACCGGACAGTTTATCCAGGCTGAAATCGACGGGCAGGTGTTGTCCTTCTTTCGTAGCCATAAACGTGATCTTCTCGTCGGAATAGAAATAGGCAATTTCGCTGGTTTCTATGCTGCGGATTTTGGTACCAATCGTAACCATGAACCGCGTTTTGTACTCCGTATCGCGTTGGCCGATATACTGTAAGAGGGTATTGAAATCAGGTTTGGAAAATTGCGCTTTCAGCGACTTGTACTTATCGAGTGCGCCGATCAATTCCACGAGGTTGACAGGTTTCAGCAGGTAATCGATGCTGTTTACCTTGAACGCCTTGATCATATATTCGTCGTAGGCAGTGGTAAAAACAACCGGCGCGGTCAGGGGCGCCAGTTCGAATATTTTAAAACAGAGGTCATCCTCCAGGTGGATATCCATAAACACAAGGTCGGGCGCCTCGTTTTGCCGCAGCCACTGCACCGATTCTGTAACGGAAGGCAACTGAGCCAACACCTGTATTTCCGGGTCATAGGTTTTGAGCATCGCCTCCAGGCGCTGCGCGCTGAGGTTTTCGTCTTCAATGATAAGGGTTCTCATATTACAGCAAGGGGATTTTTACCACAAAATGCCGATCGGATTCTCCGGCTCGCACCGAACACTCCGTCAGCAAGGCATACCGATTGATAATATTGTTCAGGCCAGTGCCCGTGGAGGCTTCCTGTTGTGGCCGAAGTTGCAAGGGGTTTTGAACGACGAGGTATTTATCATCGATAAAAATGTCGATCAGCAGCGGCTCTTTGGCCGACATGCGGTTGTGTTTCACGGCATTTTCAATCAGCAATTGAAGGGTCAAGGGTGCGATCTTATACTGATCCAGGTCTGTTTCCGTCAGGTTGATTTGCAGGTCGAATTTATTTTCAAACCTTATTTTCAGCAAAAATGAGTACGATTTGATAAATTCCAGTTCGGTGCGCAAGGTAACCAGCGACTGTTCTTTTTGCTCCAGAATATAGCGATACGAACGTGACAACTGATCGATAAACTGCTCGGAGAGTTCCGGGCTGATGCGTACCAGCGACGACAGGATGCTCAGGCTGTTGAAAAGGAAATGGGGGTTCACCTGTGTTTTCAAAAGGGCAATTTCATTCAGCAACTGCTGCTTTTCGAGGTATTCCGCCTTGCTTTGGAACTTCTGGGAATTGCGACGGAAATACAACATCCGGCTCAAGAAGCCCAGCGCAAACACCAGGATTACGATACCGACGATCATCAGCACGTTCATTACCTGGTTTTTGCGACGTACTTCACTTTGGTGCAACACCTGCATTTTCAGTTTTTCTTCTTCCTGCCCCAGGCTATCGGCCATTACTTTGCGCACCAGTTCCATTTGTTCCAGCCGTTTGTTGGTTTCTTCCCTTTTCAGGCTGTCGCTGATCTGAAGAAATTGCTCGTGGTAGGTGAGTGCCTGTGCAGTATTCCCAATGGCTTTGTAATTGCCGTACAGGCATTCGCAAGCATCCCTTTCGGCACTCAGGCGCTTCAATTGTCGACTCAGCATCAGGGCTTTCGAACACCACTGTATGGACGTTTTGAAATCCTCCTGCTTGTTGTACAAGAGGCCCAGGCCGTAGTAAGTGTTGACCAATCCCGGTTTTTCATCGATTTTTTCCTGAATGGCCCTGCTTTTCTGGAAATATTCCAGTGCCAGAGCGAACTGCTTTTCTTCCTTGTACACGATGCCGAGGTGTGTGTACGTAGCGGCGATGCCTTGCTGGTCGTCGAGTTTTTGGCGCAGGGGAAGACTTTTGTTGTAATAATCAATCGCTTTGGGGAAGTCCTTGATGCTGTTGTAAACCGAGCCTATATTGTCGTACAAGAGGGCTGTGCCGAATTCGTCGCCCACGGCCTCCATTTGCTTCAGGCTTTTGGTGTAATACTCCAGTGCTTTGGGCAGGTTGCCCATGTCGTTGTAAATCAGCCCGATATTGTTGTTGGCATTGGCAATTCCGCCGGCATTTTTGAGTTGTTCCTGTATGGAAAGGTCTTTTTGGTAGTGCTCCATGGATTTGGCATACCTGCCCAGGTTGCGGTATACCAATCCCAGGTTGTTATTGAGTGCCGCAATGCCTTTCAGGTCGGAAGCCTCTTCCATGGCAACCAGTCCTTTTTGATAACTTTTTAATGCTGTGGGGTAATCACCCTGCAAATTGTGGGTAGAACCGATCACATTCCAGGCTTTTCCCTGCCAGCGTTTGTTCCGAACCTGTTCGGCAAACCGCAATTCCTGATACGCTAATTGGCGGGTTGAATCCGGATTGCTGTACAACTGGCTCCAGGCCAAATCCTGCAGCGCCTTCAGCCGTGTGGTATCGGGTAGCGTCGCATTGTTCCATACCTGCCACAGGCTGTCGGAATTGACCTGGGAAAACGCCTGTGTTGATGTGAAAAGCCAGAAAAAAAACAGGTAAAAGTTCTTCATAAGCACAACAAACAATCATTGCTCTTTGCCATCTGCCGTATGCAGCTCGGCTCACAGCAGATGGCTCAAGTTAAACAATTTCTAATATTTGTATTCCATCTCCAGTACATTTCCGTTGGGGAAATGGCTGCGTCTTAAAACAGGTCGTTCGGAGGTGTCGTACGAATAATCGTATGTGACGACTTCGTCGGCTACATTGGGGCGCTTCCGCACTACTTTTCGGGGATTGGTAAATTGATAGCGCATTTGTGTCAGATAGGGGAATCGGAGTTTCCAACTGATGGGATTGATTTTGCCATCAAATTCACTATATTCCACCGTTTCCTTCCAAATATATTGTCCCGAACTATCGCGTTGTAAAGTTTCCACTTTGATCATATTGCCTTTGCCATCGTAGGTGAAATTGTGTTTATACACGTCATCAGGCCGCTCGCTGAGGCTTTTAACCTGCTCCAGTTCGTATGCCAGACGCCCGTTGGAATAGAAATAAGAAGTTTCCACGTAAAGTGTTCCTCCATTTCCATCTGATTGCACAGTCTTCTCGATGTTCTGTCCATTGTAGAAATACTCCACGAAGAATCCATGATATTCTTCTATTCGCACAGGTTTGTCTTCATCATCATATTCTATTGCGTAATCCAGAGCCTGAATCTGTGTAGGATCGCCCATAACATACTGCCATTGCAAATGAATATTGGCTACCTGTCCCTGGTTGTTGTAACTGAAAATTTCGAAATCATTGAGGGCCCATTCCAGTTTGCTCACACGTGCATACGCAGGCAAGGGATTTGGAAACGCCTGCTGTGGCGGACGGCTCGGGATGGGTTCTTCTATGGGTTCTTTTTTGCAGGAGGCTAGCGAAGAAAACACCAGCAACAGCAACAAAGCATGTTTGAAAATGGATTGTTTCATAGTTTTTTAGTTTAAAACAGTTTCTAAAAGCAGGGCGACCCGAACGCCGCCCCGCTGTGCAACGGTTATGAAAATTACTGCTTGACTATCTTTCCATTTAAAACGCGGTGTGGCTCCTGAGCAACAATGGCATACACACCGGGGGGCAATGTGGAAATATCGAGTTGCTGACCAGCCTGCAAAATGCTGGATTGCAGCATTTTCCCTGTTGTATCGAATACTTTTACCTGGGCTTCATTGTCCAGGTTCAGGCGGAAAACACCGGTACCTGGATTGGGCGAGACTGCCAGTGCGCCCGCGACACCGGGTGTCGGGTCTACCGCAGTCGATCCCTGATAATAGTAGTATTTTTTGCTGTCCAGAATCCAGTCGAACTGATCGTCGTCCCAAAAATGCACGAATTCCATGTACAGGTCTTCGTCCTGCTTGTATGCGTAAGAGATGCGTTCTTTCACATCCCAAGCGTTCGGCTGTATTTCAGTGTTTTCTTTGCCGGCCAGCCGCTGCTGCGCGTCGTAGAAGAAATCAGTGGTATGTCGTAGCCAGAAATTTTCAATCGCCACATCGTATACAAAATTCATTTCCTTGCGAATGGCTCCGAAAAGCGTGTAAGCGTAATTATTTCGTTTTTCAGGGTAGAATGCGACGCCATCCGTAACGTACAGGGTGCTTTCTATCACCTGATGATCCACGTAGTTCATTTCTGTTTTTCCGGTTGGTACTTCTTCGCCGTCAAAAATGCCGCTGCTTTCTATCAAAAAGTTGTCACCATTTTCATCATAGGAATAAAGGTCTTTGAATACGACCGGGCTTCCAAAGTAGTCGATCATCGTAACACTCGCTTGCAGGCGGTCTTGTGCATCGAACGCATTGCGGCTGGCCAGCAGTAGCAGCCAGGTTTGCGCCGTGGTGTCGTAAGCATAGGTAAAAACGGAGTCTATCAGTTCGGGAGAGTCGCCGTGCGGGAAAATTTCCAGGCGCGATTCCAGGTAATATTGCTGCTGGATGGTATCGAATACTTCGGCGAGTACTTCTGTCTGGCGTTGCTGATCGTCCGACACATAGGTGACGCGATTCAGCGGTGTCCAGTACCCGTTGTCGAACTGAAAGTTGATTTCCGTTTTCGAGTTGGCAGAAGGGTACAAGTAGTGGGTTCGGGAAAGGGGCGTACTATCGCCCGCAGCCGGGTTGTAGGCGTAAAAGGTTTTGGTGGAGTCCAGCCGCAGCATGTCGCGTTGTTGGGTATTACCGATCATTTGTCCGGCCCGATCAGATTCCCATTCAAAACCTGCGCGGTGCAGCATACGGATCAGGCTGGCAGGAGCATGGTCGATATGGGCTTGCACGCCGGGCGACAGGGTTTTCTGGGCAAATGCCAGGTGGCTGATTAGAAACAGAAAAAGGGCAATGGAAAGGCTTTTGTTTTTCATAACTTGTTGACTGTTAATTTGGTATTGCAAGATAATTCTTGATACAAATGTGATGGCGGGCGCCATCCAGTTCCAATTACAAGTTACTGAATTGCCTTTTTGGGGGAACGAAACGACAAAATGGAGGTATGAGTTATGAGTTATGAGTTATGAGTTATGAGTTATACTTACTTCGCTATTGGCATTTATACAAGAGTGGCCAAAAGCAATGTGAGTATAACTCATAACTCATAACTCATAACTCTCAACTCATCTCAGCAGTGTCGCAAACCCCTTGTATTCCTGTTTTTCATTTCTGGGGCCTGTGAAGGTGACGACATACACATACACACCGGAAGGAGAGGCGCCACCGGTGTTCATTTGCCGGCCGTTCCATTCTTCGTTGGGGTCGGTGGTTTCAAAAACCTTTTCACCCCAACGGTTCCAGATAGTCATTTGAAAATTGGTCGACCCGAATAAAAAACCTTTTCCAAGAAAACCGTCGTTGGTACCATCTGCATTGGGCGTGAAGGCATTAGGCATGTACCATCGAATTTCAGGAACAATATCGAGGTACTGCGTCAGAGAATCCTTACAACCTTTGGGGTGCGTCACGATCAGACGAATCGCCATTAATCCCGTATCCGGAAAAGTAAACGTCGGATTTTGCTCGGTGGTGGTGCCGAATCGGTCGAATTGCCAGTTCCATCGGTTGGCGCCGATCGACAGGTCGGTAAACTTCACGGTATTGTTCAGGTTGCTCAGCAGGGAATCGGGATCAAAAGTGAAATTGGCCGTAGGCGAAGGCTCCACCCGAATCAGGCTGGGGTAAAAATCGGAGATAAAACATCCGATAGGAGAGGTGATTTCCACACTTACATCATACACGCCCTCCTCGGTGTAAGTGTGCATCGGACTGATGACATTTTCCACCTGGGCGCCGTCTCCAAAATCCCACTTGATATGATAGGTACTGTCGATGGGGGTCGACAGGTTGGTGAAGGTAATGGTACCCGGCACGCAGCCCAGGAAACTGCTCGGCTGAATAATGATGAGTGGAGGCGCAGGAAACCAGTTGACAACCCTCGTGGTATCATCGGAACAATTGTTTTCGTCCGTTACCCGTAATCGTACCGCATGGTCGCCGGGAATGGGGTAGAGGTAATCTGGGTTTTGCAAGGTAGACGACCCTCCGGGCACGCCAAAATTCCATTTCCATCGATTGATAACACCTTCACCTGTGGAAAGATCGGTAAAATCTACTGGGCCTGCTACGCATGTATCGTAGGCAAAATCGAAATTGGCTTCAATTTTCGGAAAAATATTCACCTTGATATATGCCGTGTCGCCACAAATGTCGCCAGGATTCAGGTAAAGCGTACCCAAATAAGTACCCGTATCCGGAAATACCACGGTTGGATTCCAGTCGCTCGTATTGGTGTAGGGTGCTCCGGGAATATTGAAATTCCAGATAAAATTATCGATAAACTGTTCGTCGCGACTTTCATTGATGAATGTTACTTCATTTCTGCCGCAGGAAATCACGACATATGAACTCGGGCCTGCCGTCGAGTCGCGCTGGATATCGGCGATCACGGTCGGGCTGCAATCGGTCACATTGAACTGAAACTCTCGTTTTACAGTGGAAAGCAACACGCCATTGCGAAATTCCTGTACACAAATACCTACGACAAATTGCCCCAGCAAGTTCGGGGTGCCTGTAATCATGCCTGTCAAGGAATTAATACTTACCATCGGATTGCCCCCCATCGGATTGCCGGGCGTGTAGTTGGGTACTGCAAATGGGACATTATCAAAAGGTGGCGCGCAGGGTGGGGTAGGCACAGCCCCGTCGCAGGAGTACAGAGCCTGGCCGACGGTAATATTGCCGCCCCCGCTGAACGGACTACAAAAACTGTACACCAACTGGTCGCCATCGGCATCGGTGGCGCTGTGGTCGAACTCCAGAGGAAAATTTTTACAAATAATGATGGGAGGAAAATTGTTGAAAACAGGGCTGTTGTTGCACAATTGCTGTGCATCAGGCGTTATTTCCACCATGTACGTGGCGCCTACATCGCCGGGGTTGACAATATTGCTGATGGTTTCATTGCGGCAACAGCGTTGATAAACAACGTAATAACTCAGGTTGCTGATCGGCAAAGTTGCATTGAATACATAAGTAGCCTGTTCGACGCAGACGAATGGTACTGCCTGCACGCAATTGGGTGTATCCGGAATCAGGCGAATTGCGATAGGGCTGCCGGTGGCAAATTCGCTGAACAGGGAATTATTGGTGTAAGTGCCCTGATAAATGGCAATCTGTGCCGGGTCGTCAAAATTGGCGCCTTGCCCCGCACAGTCGCGGTACACTTTCATCGTGAAACGATATTGTCGGTTATTCCCGGTGGCTGGCCCAAGGCATTGATAAGTAATTTCACCACCGATAATGTGACGCGCCTGAACAGCCAGAGGGGTTAATATGGCAGTGAGGGTAGCAACCAAAAACGGTAATATCCCCTTTCCGATGATTTGTTTCATATCTTGTTTTCTCAATAATTGCTTGCAATACAGCGTGTACAGGAAGTACAGACAACTAAACAAACTTTCATTTTTGCGGTTTTGCCGTAAAAGTCTGACTTTTGCCCCGCCAAATTAAGGCTACTAACGAAAACGAACTCCAATTGTTGGTTATGTTCCTGCTACGCGACGACATTTCAGAGATTGCTACCATACTTTCCAAAGGCGGAACCATCTGTTACCCCACCGATACGATCTGGGGGGTAGGATGTGATGCGTTGAACGAAACAGCGGTTGCCCGCATTTCAGCCATTAAAGGCCGAACGCCCGATAAAGGGTATGTATTGCTGGTGTCGAGCATCGACATGTTGAAACAATACGTACCAAAACTAAACCCCCGGCTGGAAACGTTACTCGCTTACCATACACGTCCATTGACGATCATTTATGAGCGAAACGTTGGGTTGCCGGCTTATGTAAAAGCGCCGGACGGCTCGGTAGCCATCCGGCTGCCACAGGATGAATTTTGCCGCGAACTTATTCAGGCCCTCGGCCGCCCCCTGGTAAGTACTTCTGCCAACAAGAGCGGGGAGCCTTTCCCGGCTACTTTCGGCGGCATCAGCAGTGAAATTTTGGGCTCGGTAGACTATGTGGTCAAATACCGGCAGGACGACAAGGAACCGCACGAACCTTCTTCTATCGCGCGGCTGGATCGCCACCAGGAACTGGAGTTTCTGAGAGACTGATTACCTGCGACGGTTCATTGGTGGAGGCGATACAGACGCTTTTCCACTGCCCATCTGCTTGTTTTTTGTAAATATTTACCCATGCAAAATGGGTGGATTCCTCCTGCATTTTACCTTTTTCATCCGGGTAAGTGATAACCACCCGTTTATCGACAATAACGTATGCCATGCTGCCATCGTCGGAAAAGTATATTTCCGGTGGATGCACATCTTCCCACTTTTTGTGCGTTATGCCTGCAAAATATTTTTCAAAACGGCGTATCGAAGAATCTCTTGCTAACCGACTGATTTTGCCCCGGTTAATAGAAATGGCGTTATCGGCGCTCTGGTCTATGAGCATACGCGCATTTTCGGTCAGGTGAGCCGTTTGCTGCTCCTGATGAAGCGCCAGCAGTTCCTGCCGTGCCTTTTCCAGATTGGGTTTGCCTCTACATGAATAAATTATTACCCCGGAAAACATCACCAGCAGGGATAAAGATGGCACAAGACGGCTCAGATAAAAATGACTGGAAATAAATGCGTGCATACAACTTTTTTTGTTTTTTCATTACAAATGCCTGATTATCATCCCTGATAACTGATAACCAATAACTGATAACCAATCAAGTACTCAGTGCGTTGCCTCTGACGGTCGCAATACGCGTCCGTTTCGCCGCCGGCGCTGGTAATCCTGCCATACATGGGCATAGTCTGCGGCCTTGTACCGGGCAAAAACCTCCGCCACCACATTCGGCATTTTCCGATAAGGCGAAATATGCAGGTCTTTGAGCAGAATATCCAGGTATTGTTGAAACCTGGTGCTCACGCCGCACGAACGCGAAGGCTCAAAATGAATGTGCGCTCGTTTCCAGTCGCGCATGTGATTCATACTTTCCTGCATCACTGCCCGGGTCGGAAGGGCGAGTTCGCCTCGCCACAGCGCCGCCAGCCACAGCGTTCCCACTTCTACAGCGGGCACATGCATATAGCAATGATTGAAACCCGCAAAACCAACATTTGGAATGTCCGGATGGATCAAATGCCGGTACAGTTGTACGCCGTCTGGCTCCGATTCAAGCATTTTACGCAGTTCGGCAGGCATAAAAGGAAATGCCGGTGTTTGCGAACCCAGTGATAATACGACGAGGTCGCAGTCGATCACTTGTCCGTTTTTAAGATGTAACCCGTTGGGAATGAACGATTCCAGTTCGGAATGGTATGGCAAAATTCGTCCTTCGGCTACTTTCCGGTAATAGGTTTCCGGTTCGAGGCAGGCTGCCGAACGCAGGTCGCCCTTCAGATCGTGTGCGGGTACCACGATTTGGAGCCGTTTTTGGGCTTCCAAACCCTTTCCTGCATGCAAAATATGCGTTTTAAAAACCCCTTGAATTTTTTTCCAGAACGCATTGATAACGCCGGCCGACTTCCTGTGCATCCAGCGTTCAAAAGCCGAAGGATGCGACCAGGAGGTCATCATGACGGACCCAAAGCGGTTGAAGAGCAGTTTGGTAAAGTGAAGCCCCAGAATTTTACGCGGAATCATCCATCTCGCAGTTCTGAAAACATGATACACCTGTGCCGCATGGTTGTTTGCCGCAAAGTCGGCCATATCGACGGCGCTCTTTCCAAAACCCACGACAGCGACACGTTTGTTTTGAAAAATGTCCATCGATCGCACCTCCCGTTCAGTGATTACCCGGCCTCTGAACGTGTTTTCTCCCGGAAATGCAGGGCGGTTCTTTTCATCACTGTAATGGCCGTTCGAAACCATGACATAATCGAAGTGCCACTGCTCATATCCTTGCGGACTTTCGATGCCAAGCAGCCAGCCTCCCGATGTCTGTTGCATATCCGCCACACGATGTTGCAAGTGAGTTTTCAGTTTGAAATGTGCAACTGCGGCTTCCAGATAGCGCATGATTTGTGTGCCAGTAGGATGCCGGTCGGGTTTGAATGGCCAGGGAAAATCGGAAATGTGGTAGTGAGGAGCAATGTTTTGAAGGCGTACATTCGGATATGCCAGCGCCCAAACGCCGCCGATAGTATCCGATTTTTCAAAAATGTCGACCTGGAAACCGGTTTTTTGAAGCATTACCGATGCGGCGATTCCGGAGATTCCACTCCCGATCACCGCCACCCTGCGCATGGCAGAGGGCGTGTGGTTGTTCATGTTTTCAATAGCAATAGTGAACCTAAAAATGCATGTATAGCATATGCTTTCGCACATGCCTGCATAAAAATGAAAAGCGCGGGGCCTTGTCATTGTAAATTTAGACAAAGCCCCGCTTCAACACAAGTAAACACCTCATCCAGGGGGGCTTAGAGCGTGTTATAATTTCAGTGCCGAGGCGAAAGCGGGCAAATTTTGTTTCAGGCAAGGCAAAATTTGCAGCCATAGCCGGGTGCCTTTGGCGAAAATTTTAACGCAGTATGAAACAAAAGTTGCTCGCTTGCAGCCAGGTAACTGAAATTATAACACGCTCTTACTGTGCTTCCCCGAAAATGAAACTGAAATCGGTAGGTATGGTATCCTTGTTGTAAATCACATTGGCAAAGCCGTGGCAGGAAATACAGGAAGCATCTACCTGAATAAATGACTCCAGCGTAGTATTGCCCAGCCGGGAGGGCACATTGATAGTGGGTTTGTTGCCACTGCCATCATTGGCGACCGTCCATTGCGAACCGATCAGGCGATAATGTTCCCAAACCGTTCCTTTTAATTTTGCGTGCCACAACTGGTTGACTTGCTGGGTGCGATAATAAATCGGATAGGTACGGGTGATCTGGCTGCCAAATTTTTGGCCGCCCTGCTCGCCTGGCACGGCAGCAGCATACCGGGCCGCATAAGGTTGTACAGGGTTCCATTTGTAGTGGTTGCTATCGGAAGGTAGCAGGGCAGGTGGCGTATTGACCGGGCAGGTCAGGCACTCCACATTGTAGAACGACCAGTGTTTGCTGGTATCCTGTGCCGTCTGAGCAGCCTGTACATCATCCGGGGTATTGTCTTCGTGTTCGAATGTGCTCCAGATCATGAAGGAGAAGTTGGTGGTTTTTCGAATGATATGCATACCTACAAGCCCCACTTTGGCTTCCACGGTGAAGGCTTTTCCGGTTGTACTGTTTTGTGCTGGCACTGAAATAACGGCATTACGGGTGTAGTAGCGTGTGGTATCGTCTCCCAGCCCCGGATTTAGAATGCGCCATGACGCTTTTATTTCCATAGAACCTACATCTTTGGGAAACTGACTGGAAGGCAACTGAAAACTGTTCTTGTTATTTTGGTAATAGGTCTGGATACCTGGCAGCGTAGTCAGGCCATTTTTTCGAATAAAATCTGCCTCATTTGGATTTACCCGAATTTCAAACAACACAAAATTGAGGTTGCGGTCGATCAGGGCATGTCCATCGGCCTCTTCATCTTCGTCGTCGAAACTGGATGAAGGTGCAATACCATTGTGCAGCGGGTGTGCACTTTTAGAAAAACGATAGAAAAACTTTTTACCTTTTGCAGAAGCCTGGTTGATAGCCAGCATCAGGGGCGCATTACCCGAATCAAACAGTTGAGCAGGGTCGGTGTATGTTTCCCACACCCTGGGCGCGTCGGGATGTTCGCCGAAGTTACAGTTTTGCGGATTGCCTGATGCATCTGCAGGCCAGTTGAGGGCAATAAATGTTTGCCAGGAAAAAATGTCGAAAGGCGGCTGAAAAGCAGGGGTAAGGCTGCCCGAATAACCGAACCCGAAATTTTCTACTACATCGATCGGCAATTGGGAACAAAGCGTGTTGCATCGGGAAGTGTCGGTGCAAAAGCAGTTGTTGATGGGTGGAGTGGGCGGTGCAGGTGTTTCTGCGAGGCGTGTACAAGCATACACGGCAGCAGCCAGGACGGCTGCGACAACAAAGGTCGTTTTCATGGTAAAGGAGATTTGATTAATAATGCGTGTCGAATCGCTCCAGGCGATTTCGGGCCTCGAGGTTGCTACGACGAAAGTAAAACAACTTTACCTTTCGGCATTCTTTATAGCAGCCAGATAATTTCTCTTGCATGAAAATTCGTCGAATCCTACAATATAGCATGTACACATTGCTCGCTCTACTGCTTATCTGGATGATTGCTGTGCAAGCCGGTTGCATGGCCATGCGCACCTCCGATCGTACATGGACAAAAAAACTGCGTGAAAAAGGGCAACCTGTCCTCCCTCGGTTCATAGATGTGCCTGCTCCCACAGGCCGTAGTATTCATGCGGTGTGTGTTATAGCGGCCGACTCGATGCCCTGGGTGCTGTTTTTACATGGCTCGCCCGGCTCCTCCGACGCTTTTCTGGATTATCTGGCTGATACAACCTTGAGCAAACATGCCAACCTGGTGGCAATCGACCGGGCCGGATTCGGATATTCCGATTTTGGCAATCCGGAGACGTCGCTGCAACGACAGGCACAGGACGTAAAAGCCGTAGCCGATTTTATCGCTCCCGGGCGCCGGTTGTTTCTGGTGGGGCACTCGCTGGGGAGCCCTGTTATTGTTCGTTTTGCTATAGACTATCCTGATCAGACCGCAGGCATCGTCAATGTTGCCGGTTCCGTCGATCCTTCTTTGGAACCGCACCCATGGTGGCAAAAATTTATGGATGTTCCCCCTGGCAAGTGGCTGATACCCAAATCATTCTGGGTAAGCAACCATGAAATAAGGTATCTGGAAACGGAACTGGAAACGATGAAACCACTCTGGGCGAATATCCAACGCCCAATGCATATTATTCATGCAAAAAATGACCGGCTGGTCGATGTCGGGAATGTAGAGTTTTGTAAACGTATGCTGAGCAATGCGCCATTCGAGGTGATGCTGCTTGAAAAAGGCGATCACTTTATTCTTTGGAGCAGACAGGACGTGATACGCGACGCAGTGCTAAAAATGATTGCAGGCAAGTAAAAATGCAGACACCACAGCACAAAAAAAACCGCCGGGGAGCCCGACGGTCATGTAGTTGTTTTCATACAACTAAAAGTCTTTTGGGATCTGTTTGGGGGTCATCAGCCATCATTGTTTGTGTATAACAAAGGTAGATGGCATGGCCAGGGTACGAAATCCCCGGATCAGGGGGGGGGGCCAACTTCGGTGTTCTAAATTCGGAGTTCGGTGTTCTAAATTTTTTGAATTTAGAACACCGAACTCCGAATTTAGAACACCGAAGTGATAACAGGCGCCATAGAGACATTAAGAGAGGTCAGGTAAATTATTCAGTGTTGCTTCCACATCGATGATGCCCCTGCCAATAGAGCCAGGTAGAGGATTGGTATGGATGTAACTGAGAATGCTTGCTGCCGCATTGCAGGGCCCGGAAGTAACAGGAGTTACCAGTAAGGGCTCCTGATCAAGCATACGCGCTATCAGTCCGGTTACGAATGCAGTCGACATAGAGGTGCCGCTATCTACCAGCATGCTGTTGTTCTGACCGGCATACAAGGAAGAAATGCCTACTCCGGGAGCGCTGATTACATGGGCGCCATCATTTGAATCAACAGCCTTTACATAAGTTCCTGCCGGAATACCTTTTTGTACCGATCCTACCGAAACGACATTTTCAAAACCTGCCGGAACATACTCCGCAACATCAACATTGTTGTCGCCGGCAGCACAAACGACCACAATCCCTTTGGAGCAGGCATAGTCAATGGCGGTTTTCAACGCAGAACCAACAGCAGGATTGGAAGGATCCACCCTGGTGCCCCAACTGGCATTTATTACCCTGGCGTTCCTTTTGATCGCATAGTACATGGCCGCACAAAGCGTCGAATCGCTGGGGTGGGGATACGCGCGCAGGTTCATAAGTGGCGCATTGTTGGCAACCCCAACGGTATGCGTCGTATTGTATAATGCGGCAATAATACCGGCTACATGGGTGCCATGCGAATCGTTGTACCCCAACTGATTGAGCGGAATGGCGGTACCAGATGGATTGGTGAGTACGCCATTTTGCCACACAAGATTGGTGAAGTCGCGCCGATTGACCGCAGATGCAAAAGATGCCGGATTGAGGTCGGGATGATTGTGATCGATCCCGCTGTCAATAACCGCTACCTTAACGGGATTAACAGATTGATACGCCATCATGCTTCTTCGGTAGCGTATGGCTGTAAACCACCATTTGTTGGTACTTTGGGAGGGCATTTTGGCAAACAATTCGTATTCCTGATCATATTGCACAAAATCGACAGCAGGGTCTTGTTGCAAGGACTCGTACAAATTCTGAATCGATTCTGTCTGTAGTGCTGAACTAATAACCACTGTATTGAACATTTTTTTTTCTAAATCAGTAAAGCTTTTAATGTCAAAACCTTCCTTGGGTTCCATATTGTACAGTCTGTGTACCTCAAAGTTTGACTGAACTTTCACGCGATCAAATACCTTGTCGTCATTGAACTGGACGATCAACTTATTATAGTTTGGTGTCATGTGCTGAATAATTTAAGGGTGCGCTCTAATGTTGTAGATACTTTACATTTCTGGCATAATAGAAACCAAGCGCAGTAAGCAATTGTGCCAATATTTCAATCAGGTATTTGGCAATGTTCAACCAGGCATACATCTCATAATCTTCATTGGAAAGGATGTCTCCTGCGAAATACAAAAAAATTCCCAGGATATTGGGGATAATCAAACCCAGATTGATCCAGAAATATGGATTATGACCCAAGGGCACCCTGCTTTCATGGTTAAAAATAAACCACATGGATAGCAGAGGCAAGACAAAACAGTACAGAGCGGAAACCGTGGAATTGAATCCACCTGCCACATTGTGCCCCTGAATGAAAAAATAATTGATGGTGACGGCAACAAGCAGGGCGACAGATAACCATCGCGTTGCGAGTGCCATGGTTACCGATCGCGGCTTTAAAATGAGGTATAAAAACCAGCCCAACAGGGTGAAATTATTGATATGGAAGGTGTATCGAAGAAAATTGGTATTCGAAATATTACATGCCTTCAATACAGGCACCCAAAATTCCAGATTTCCTTTTACCATCCAGATGAAGGCGGGCTCCAGTGCGTACAACAACAGGCTTACCAGCAGAAAAAGCCAGTAGACTTTTAAGGCCTTGTTGAAATACATACGTTTGATGATTCCCACCACCAGTGGCAGAAATGAAACGACCGTTACCCCTTTTACAAACAACTGGAGTAATTGATCATAGTACTCTTTCAGAGCAGCAGGGTCGGTAGGTATTACCTGTATAAACATACGCTTATGGTACTCTTACACCGCTGGTGCCTTCTCCACCAGGGTTGGTGTCATATTCGCCATCCGGGTCTTCGCTGAACATCTGCGGAACGGCATTTTGCAAATAGGCACAGTACTTCCCGGCATCATCTTTTCCCAGCAGGGTCACCAGAATATTAGGCATCCCTTTGGTAAGATTCATCGAGGCCAGCCCCCTGATGGTATGCGTTTTGGCAGGCAGATTGAGCCGTTTGATTTCGCCGTCAAAAAATGGTTTGGACAGCACAAAACAGCGGTCGTTTTCCTTCAAAGCAGGCGGATTGTTTTTGTCAAAGGAAATCCATCGACCGGTAACCTTGTTGGAATTGTCTATTTTTTTTACCAAAAAGGCTGCTTCTCCTGTTTTTTTGAACAACTGTGTCAGTTTCCAGTACTCGATGGGGAAAACCTTTCGGCGCCTTCCTCCCAGGTCTTCATCTGACCAGTATTGATCAAAAAACTTTGTTCTTTCATCGATGGAGAACATCTTGAGTGTCTGGTTTCCGCTTTTCTCAACCCGCGGATTTTCCTGAATGGTGTTTGAAGTGATGACATTATTGTTTGCCATAATTCCAGATGGTTGCGTTGTGAACGATGCTTCAAATAATTTTTTTTTGAATGGCTTCACGTACGGCTTCCGGGGCGGAGTTGACATGCAGTTTTTTGTAGATCTCTTTAATGTGATCACCTACAGTATCTATGTGAATAAGTAATTTATCAGCAATCATTTTTCTGCTCATTCCTTCTACCATTGCACGCAAAACGTCTTTTTGACGGTCTGTGAGCGATACGTATCCCGGTTGCACCTGCACGATATGGCTTTGCATCAATTTATACACCTTCGTGGCCAGCGAGGGCGTCAGATACCTGCCTCCCTGATGCACCTCCCGGATGGCCTGATGAATATCGTCGGCACTGCTGCTTTTCAATACATAACCGTATGCACTGGCACAGAGCGCAGCAAAAATCTTGTCGTCGTCATCGAATGACGTGAGCATCAACACCCGCGTCTGGCTGGATGCTGCACTGATTTCCTGAAGCGCCTCCAGGCCGCTTTTTCCGGGCATCTGAATATCCATCAGTACTACATCCGGCTTGTACTCCAGCACGTGTTTTGCAGCATTGTTGGCGTGGTCAAAACTGGCCGCTACATAAATGTCGTCGGAGGTATTAAAGAAATCGATGAGGCTCTTTCGGAAGTTTTTGTTGTCGTCGAAAAGGATTATTCGGATCATTTGGCGTACGTGTTTTTTGTGATACAAAAGTAGAGGGCAAAAAAAGAACGGAAAATCCCCGAAATGGGGGAGGGGGCTATTTACATTTGAGGAATAAGCATTTGCAATCGGACACCTTTTCCTGGCGCCGTATCTACCTGCAATTCGATCATTTGCTCTTTAGCCCGCCAGAAATAGTTGTTCACGCCACTGCCATTTCGTTCAGCCTCCAGATCGAAACCAATACCGTTATCGCTTATTTCGAGCAGAATACCATCCGGGTGCGGACCAATCAGCACCTTCACTTCCGTGGCCTGCGCGTGTTTGTAGATATTGTGAACGGCCTCTTTGAAGATTTTAAACACTGTGTGCCGTTGTTCCATCGTGATTTTCAGCGTCTTGTCGTGTGGTAATGTGCTGTCGAATGTTATCCTGATCTGTTGGGGTTCCAGCATCTGATACACAAACTTCCTCATCCGCTGGAACAGTTCATCGCTGCTGTCTTTTTCAGGTTTGATGGCCCATACCGTGTCCGACAAGTTGTTTTGGGTATCGCTCAGGGTTTGCCTGATGTCCTGTATGGATTTGGAAAAATCGTCCGGCGAAATATTTCTGCGGCGTTCGAGCGTCGTCATGGAAATAGCAATACCGCTCAGGTCAGAACTGACTTCATCGTGCAGATCGGCCGCAATACGGTTGCGTATTTGTTGCAGCGACAAGGATTGGCGGGTTTTGTCGAGTATCCAAAACAATGCAACGACAGCAATAATGAGCAATACGCTCACAAGAATCGCCGGCGCAAACCAGTTCTGTTCCGCGATGGATTGTTTCACCTGGATTGGCAGAATCTGATGTGGAGAACACATGCCGTTTTTCTGATACCAGTATTCCAGTTGATATTGCCCACCTGGCAAAAAGGTGTAGGAAATTTGAGGGTAAATGCTGGAAATACCGCAAGGGCTGAGCCCTTTCACAGCGAGTTTGAAAAAATGGGAATCCGCCTGCATGGGTTGAAGTTCAATCATAAACTCCTCGTCGCTGGCTTGCATGACGATGGTGTCAGACGCTTGTGGTCTGCCATTTACCAGGATTCTGGAAACAACGGGGGGCATTAAAGCAGCATCGATATTTCCCTCGGGGGGGCAAACCCTGAGTGGTGGCTCCGCCATACAACCTGTCAGCAACAGACTTCTTAAAAATAGATAGAATACACACCCGGGAAAAAATACCGAAGGGGATTTCATATCGACAATAATTGGCGCAAAGCCTTTTAATAAAAGAAAAGAATAAGGACTAAGGAGTTAAAGAAATATTATGCAGCATTGCGCCACCCCATACAAGATGAGTGCGCGCTATGGTGAAAAACAGTAAAAGTTAGTAGATTAGATTATGAAAGAGTCCGGCAGGGAAGAGTGATTCGGCCCTCCAATGTAAGCGTCCGGTGAATATATAAACAAATATTTTACAGGAAAATCTGATTCAGTGCTTCTTTTGCCCCAAGGCCTGCATCAGCGTATCCACGGAGGCGTCGCTCACCGGAATTTGGTGGGTACCAATCTGGATAGCCTGGCTGCGGATGGATTCAATTTTGTCCAGATGCACCAGAAATGATTTGTGTACCCGCATGAATTTTCGGGCGGGCAATTTTTCTTCAATAGCTTTCAGGGTGCTTTTGGTAATGATGGGTTTGGGGGCGCCAGAAAGAAATATTTTCACATAGTCCTTCATGCTTTCGACATGGGTAATGTCGGGTACCGATATTTTGACCAGGGCGTATTCTACATTTACAAAAAAGGATTCTTCTCCGGGAGGTGCTGACGAAGTAGTTTGTTGTTCCAGGGCCACCCTTTTTTGCTTTTCTTCCAGCGCTTTCAGGGCGGCTTTGGTAAAACGCTCCATACTCACGGGTTTCATCACATAATCGATCACATCCAGGTCGTAGCCCTGCACGGCAAAATTGGAATAGGCCGTTACCAGAATCGTCATGGGCTTGTCGCGCAGGCTTTGCAGAAACTGTGTGCCCAGCATGCCCGGCATCTGAATATCCAGAAACATGAGATCTACAGCCTGTTCCTGCAACATTTGCATGGCCTCAAACGGGTTCTTGCAGGTACCAACCAGTTGAAGAAACGGTAGTTGTTGCACGCTTTCTTCCAGGAGTTTGCGCGCCAGACTTTCGTCGTCTACGATAATGCATGTCAGTGTCATGTGTCAATGTGCAGATGGACAGTAAACCAGCCGTTTTCGCTGGCGATGTGCAGGACGTGCGAATCAGGATAAAGCAATTCGAGGCGTCTTCTTACATTTCTCAGACCGATTCCTGTGCCTGCATCTTTCAGGTCGGCCGTGGCAGGCGCCACCTTGTTTTTTACCGAAAGGTCGAGGCCGTTGTCCCTGATTTTCAAATCGATGTCGATCAGTGGATTTTCCAGCATGCTCACACCGTGTTTGTAGGCATTTTCTACAAAAGGAATCAGCAGCATGGGTTCGATCAACTGATCGGTAGCGGTTCCGTCGATGTGGAACCTGATTTCGACGTCTTCCTCAAAGCGGATTTTTTGCAGTTCTATGTAATTCTGAAGGTAGGCTATCTCCTTTTCCAGCGGTATGCGGGCATTTTCCGATTCATACAACATGTATCGCATGAGTTCGGACAGTTTGATGATGACGGGTTCTGCCAGTTCCGATTTGGATCGGATGAGGTACACCAGGCTGTTCAGCACGTTAAAAATAAAGTGCGGACTGATTTGGGAGCGCAGAAAAGACAACTCCGATTGCAGGCGCTCCTGTTTTTTTTCCTGTTGTTTTTGTTCTTGCCGCACCACATAATTCAACAGCCCGTAGCCTGTACTGATGGCGGCTACCATGACAAGTGCGAGCGTGCCTTTCATCATAACTTTATGGCCATTCCAGTCGGTGATCGTTCCCTGGCATTCACCCATCCACATAAAAATGTGGTAATGGAAAAAACTGAATGCAGCCAGAACACCCATGAGTGACCAGAAATACACCACGGCTCCTTTTTTGGGGAAAATATGCGGAATCAGCCATTCCGTATTCAACAGAAAGAGAGGTAAATGAGTGCTCAGGATCATGCTGCAAATCATGATCGTTCTGTTTATCAGTTCTTCGTCCCGCGCATTCGACACAGACAAAAAAATCCATATGCTCCACAGGCTCATGTGAAACAGTACTTTTTTCTGCGTATCTGTAATCTGAACTTTCATTTTCAGGTTTAATTCCCGCTAAAATCGGGTATTTCTTCTACTTGTTGTTTTTTATTTCCTTTTCTGGAAGCGAGCCCGTCGGCATTGCCAAATGCAAACTGCAATGCTACCTTGAAAAAGCGGCTATCGCGCCGGCGCATGGCTTCCTGATAAAAAGTAGGCTGCTCCAAAATGGTAATGTTGCGACGGGAATCGAACACATCGTTGACGGAGAACACCAGGTTGGCAGCATTGCGAAACAAGGTTTTTTTCACCGCCACATCCATAAAAGCAACACCCTGGCGCGTGCCTTGCGGATTGGGACGATTTCCCTCGAAAGCGCCGTTCAACTGCACCGAAAAACCCGCCGGTAGTTTGTAACTGACACCGGCCTTGGCATTGGCCGTCCAGCCGCTGTTGCTAAACGTGTCGACCGCTACATTGAAATGGAAGACGTTGGCATTGAGCATGAGTTCGAGGTTTTTGCCAAATGCCAGTTTCAACGTGTTGTCGAGGCCGTAGTTGAGTTCGTTTTTGCCGTTTACAAATGTGGTAATCAATATGGTTGGATCGTCTTCCGAAGGAAGCGTAAGTGGTTTCAACGTATTGGTTTCGTTGCTCACGTACAGGGTACTCAACCAGTTGTGTGCCCCGAAAATGCGATTGAAATTCAATTCGGCCAGGTTGACAAACTCGGGTTGCAGGTTGGGATTGCCGAGTTGGATATTTTGTTTGTCGTTGGCTTGCACGCCCGGCGTCAGTTGACGCGGATTGGGGCGTTGTATTTTTCGACTGAAATTGAGACCCAATTCCGTCCGCTCATCCAGTTTTTTGGATACATGCAGCGAAGGAAACAGTGAGCGCAACACATCGCGGGCCGTACTGCCGGGATATTGATACCCGAAATCCGAAGTGCCTTCCAGTCGCGAGATGCCCGTCATGCCAGAGGTTTCGAAGCGCACACCTGCCTGATAATCAATGCCGTATTTCCAGCGGCCTGTGTAGGAAACGTAAGCGGCCTGAATATTTTCCGTGATGCGGGTGTCCTGCGACAACAGATCATTGAGCAGGTAAGCACTCGTAGCGTAATCGTAATCGCTGAAAAAATAACCCTGGTCGCGGCTGCTGAAAAAACTTCTGACGCCCATTTCCAGTTTGCTGGAATCGTTCACAGGCCGCACGTAATCCATTTGAAACACCCATTGTTCGTTTTTCCCCGAGCCCTGAATGTCGGCCAGTTCGGGAAAGCCGGGCAACATCTCTCCGCCTGCGTCAAAACCGCTGGTGTTCCAGTTGCCGGAATTGGAAGTAGTTCCCCAGGCGTAGTTCAAAAGCGTGGTCAGCGACTTTCCGGGTGTGGCAAACTGCTTTTTCCATTGTGCTTCTACATTGTTTCTGGCAAAATCGTTGCCCGAATAGGTGTTTCGAACGCCGAAGCCGGTGCGCAGCCGTTCGGACGAGAGGTATTCATACGATTGCACGACGGGAATATTGAACCGCCCACCCGAAACAGTACCCGACAGCGACAAGGCATTGCGGTTGTCGAGCGCATAATCGATGTTGAGTCGGCCGCTTTGAAAAGCGTTGTCGTACACTACATCGGACTGCTGGTTGAAATAATCCAGCACCGTACTGGTGCCTGCTGCCAAATTGCTGCGGTAGACGTACGCATTTGTTACTGCTTTCGAAGCGTTCAGGTTGTAAAATGCGGAGATATTCCATTTGCCCAGGTTGGCATTCAGGTTGAGCATGCCGTTATATCGATCCTGCGTACCCACTCCAATATTGGCTATGCCCGAGAAGCCTGGCTTGCGGTTCTTTTTGAGCACAATATTCACGATGCCGCCCATGGTGGCTGCCTCATATTTAGCAGAAGGATTGGAAATGACTTCTACGGATTCGATTTGATCGGAAGGTATCTGGTTGAGCGACAACAGGGTAGGTTTTCCGTCGACATAAATTGTGGCATCCTTGTCGCGCAATTTGGCAATGCCGTCTATATCGACCGTCACGGAAGGTACATTTTTAAGGACGTCTTCTGCTGTGCCGCCTGTGGCAGTGATGTTTTTTTCAACGTTAAACACCCTTTTTTCGAGGCTGATAGAAGTGGTTGCCTTATCGGCTCGGACATCCACTGTGCTGAGCATTTGTGCATCAGGCGACATGGCGAGGTTGCCCAAATCGATGGACGTGGCATTGGGCGCAGCAAGGCGGGCGGTTTTCACCACTTCCTTGTTGCCCATGTAGGCGATTTTTACCTTGAAAGCGCCCATTGGCAGGCCGGTAATGTTGAAATCGCCGTTTTCCAGCGTCAATCCGCCACCCAGCAGGCTATCGCGGCCATTTGGCAAAATCAGCCACGCCGATGCGGATGCATAGGCTATGGGCTGCTTTGTGCTGGCATCTACCACTTTTCCGTACAAGCGACCGATAGACGGCCCGGCACCTGGAATTTTTTGTGCTGTTACAGAACCGGCCAGCAACAAACAAATAAAAAGCAACGATACGTTTTTCATCTCTGATATGATTCAACCGTGCAGCAAAGGCACGGACTCTTGTAATAATGTTGTTGCAAAGGTAAAAGCAGGGGCGCTCCGCTATTCGAGGTGGCGACCATCAGGGCAATTGTAGAGATGAAAAAGGGAAATGCGGCGCTTCGGAACTTATTCTCTGCTCCCGATAATATTGTCTTCTACATAATACTCGTAATCGGAAAGCGGTTTGCCTTGTTCCGTTTTGATCAGTTGACCGTTCTGATTGTACGTTCGGAGCGGCCCGTACAGCACACCCTGTTTGAAGCGGCCTTCCAGTTGGAGTTTGCCGTTGGGGTGATACCATTTGCAGGGGCCTTCAAACGCTAAATTCCAGTCGAGTACGCTGCCTTTGGAATAATTTTCGGGATACAAACTGTAATAATAGGAATGATAGTAACCTGTAAACTGAATGTTACCCGAAACATAACGGCCTTCAACGTAAAAATATGTGCTGCCTTCACTGCCATACCATTCGGAATGATCGCCATAGGAAATGACCCCTGGCCGGTCGCTTTGCACACTTTTGGCCAGGCGGAACCAGGCTGTTTTGGTGAAATCCGTTGGCCGCACCCCGTTTTTATCGTACAGGCACCACTGTTCGAATCCCTGCACGTAGGAATATACGCCGACGCGCAACCTGTTGTTGGAAATTTCAGTTAGAGGTTTGTTAACCCGCGTTGCTTTATATGCCTGATTCCCAACTGTATACGACCAGTTGTTGCCATCAAAATACGTCACCGAAGAAGCATATTCATGGCTTCTGTAGTTGGCGTCGAATTCTTTCATATAAAACACCCGGTCGCGAAATGTCCAGGAAAATGTAGCCTCCCGGTCTTTGGTAATCACATATCCGACTCCTCCTTCGTAGTCGCTTTGGCCTTTTATGACGAAATAAAACACTTCATTGCCTGGCACGGTCACCGATCGCCAGATGCCGTAATAGGCAGGGCTTTCCAGAGGATTCTGGCTGTGCAATGGCAGGCAGATGGCCATTGTAAAACAGAGCAATAAATAGTTTAATGGATGTTGCATGGGATACGAAGGTGCAAAATTTTGTTGATACCCTGATCTGCTCCTGATTTTCAATTCGCTAGTGATGCTCGTCCCAACCACAATAAACCGTTCAAAATCATCCTGTTCTGGGCTTCGCTTTGAAAACTACCCGACAAGGCGCGGTTGGTGCCACCTTCATAGTCCATGTCGTTGTGGCCCATATTGAAATAGAGCATGCGGTATTTCCGATTCGTCCACACGACCGGGTAATCGCCTTCATGCCAGATTTCGTGGGCCTTGGGGCCGGTTCCCAACGGAAAACTGGATGGGTCGATGGATACCAGTACTTCTATGTCGGGCTGCTGGCGCAGGTCATTTTCCCAGCGGTACCACTCATTCGGCGCCGATGGAAAAGTTGAAGGAAGTCCCTGCATGGCCAGGTGTTCGGGCTGTTCTACGCGGAGAATGGCAGAAGTCGGTCGCCAGGTATTGCTTTTGTAGGCGCCCGAGCCTAGAAATTCCTGGTGGTACCAGTCCCAGTTTTGCGGATAAGCGGAAGGCGTAAGCGCAAAAGCCGAGAAGTGAAAACCCATCCAGGCGCCGCCATTTTTCATATAGTGTTCGAAAGCGTTGCGTTGCGCTTCCGCTTCGGGGCGGGTATCCAGGAAAATCACGACATCGATATTTTTCACGGAATCCGGGTGCAAACGCCCCCAATTTCGAGTAGAATCGTAGGTAAAATGATGCAGTCGGGCCATGTTGGCCAGCCAGGTATTGGCTTCGTGTACAAAACTGATGTGCGCCAGGTCGGCCTGCGCGGTGTAAAATCCAAGTACCTGAAACGCAGGTTTTGAATGCTGATTTGTCGGGTGAAGCGCCTTACATGAAATTTGTAACAGGGCAAAAATGACGGCGCAGCCCAGGATTGCGAGCCGTAAATGCCTGTTCACAAAGAAGGTATTTTCAAACGTGTTTTTCATGTGTCGAGTCCCATTCTGATGGCTTGTTCAATCGGACAAAGTACATCTTCATCTCCGAAAACATCAAATTCGTGTTTGGACAACAGCGGCGGCTGTGCCATGAATTTAGGTACGCTGCCTTTGTGATCCTGCGCAGCATGCACCAGAAACGGATGGCACAAATATACCGTACCCGCCTCGCCGCGCTCTATCAGCCTTTTTTCACCACCTTTCGCGCCACAGTATTACCTGCCCTGGTCAGTCGTACAATGTACAAACCATCTTCCAGTGTGCTCAAATCCAGTCTGTTTTCAGTGGTGTGGCGTTTTTGCAAGAGCACCTGCCCGGCCAGGTTGAGTACCTCGATACGTTCCCAGGGGGCCTCCTGATCATCGTCGATATTCAGTACGGCCGCAGTAGGGTTGGGAAATAACCGCAAGGCATCGTACGTGGAAGCGGCCGGTGAGGAAGTGGGCAGCACGGCACAACTCAGGGTGTCGACACATCCATCGGCGCTTACCTTGATCAGCCAGCCCCAGTCTTTTGGCGCGGGTTCGTAGGTTCGGCTGTATCCGCAGGCGATGATGCTGCCACTGGGGAGTTCTATGGCGTCGTAGAGGTAGTTGGCCGAGCCGGTTTGTGTGCTCCAGAAAGCGGTGTCTATCCGGCTCCAGACTTTGTTGACATTGCTGTCAATTTTGTACATCCATCCGGACAGGGCGTTGAATTCGGTAGAGAAAGGCTGGGTAGCATAATTGGCGGGTTTGGTTCCCATGGCCATCCAGCCGCCGTTTTGCAGTGGAATCACATTGAGAAAGGCGGTAACGGGGCTATCAGCCACGCCAAATGTATCCTGTTTGATCAGGTTGAACTGCTCATCCCGCACCACCATTTTGGGTTGTATGGATATTTCGTTGTAAGTGGCATTGTACCAACCTCTGGCACTGTTATACACCCATTTGTTGTCGTTGGTATGGAAGATTGAACCCGCGCCCATTTCATCGAGCGAAGGCTGTGTTTGCCATTCCCATTTGAGGTTGCCCAGGCTGTCGATGGCGAAAATTTTGCTGGTGTTGTTGATGAGATTAGTCGGGACATTAATTCTTACAGTACTACCGCCTATTACATATTCATTTGCGTTGAGTAAAATACAATCACCTAAGACACTCACCCTGTTCGGAGTTGAGAATTTTTTTTCCCAAAGCACATTTCCTTCAAAGTCTGTTTTCATTGCAAATATTTCTGCGTTGTAAGTGATGGGGTTTTGTTTTTCACCCAAAATCAAAAAACCGTTTTCCAGTTCGAGTACTTGTCTGAAAAAATCAGCCAATGAAACCTGATCTTCATATTCCATATATCTGGTCACGTTTCCTGCCATGTCAAATAGGGCCAGATAGCCATCGTCGCGGTAAAATATTTGTCCAACTCCGGCATAACCACCCCCATTGGATAATTTAATAAAACTTTTCTGATTCACTCTGGTAAAATCATCTTCCAGGCTGTCATTATACACTTGATGATCGATGATATTTCCAAAAGTATCCATCCTGGCAAATAACATCCCAAATGCAGGCATTCCGAATTCTTTGGCAACTCCGTATACTACGATGGTATCGTGTGTGTGTTCTATACTGAAGAAGCCTGCTGCTTTGGCGCCGAGATCGTAGGATCGATTGAAGCCCGGTTGGGCCTGCAAGTTTATTTCATACAAAAATGACAGGAGCAAAAATATATGTTTCATGAATGTTTAATTAAATGAGGCTGTCTCATAAATATCGACCTGGAAGAAAATGAGATATTTGTTTGATAGAGATGCCAGACCTCCCAGGTTTTGAAAACCCGGACGGTATAGAAGCATCGGAAATAGAATAACATTTTTCTTTCTTTTCCAGGCCGACAGTTGTGAGACTGCCTCATGCATGAAAATTATTTGTTCAATACAATTTTGCCGCTTTGTTTTACTACGCCCTGGACGATAACCTGATAGAAATACATTCCGCCAGGGCAAGTGTCTGTTTGCCAGGTAAATCCACCTTTCGCTGAAACATTCGTTACGGCTTTTACGACTCGGGCATTTATATCTGTAATCAAAACAGATACCTGATCGATCTCATCAGCAGGTTCAAACAAAAATTGTACAACGTCGCTTGCCGGGTTCGGTAAAGCCGTTACCCATTTTTTAGATACCTGATTATGGCCCGTTTTTGCCCGAGGTTCTGTAGCAGGCTCCAGCACGCAGGCAACGGGGAAATGCGCGCCATACAAAGTTAAAATATTTTCGAGTCGCCCCTGTGCCGAACCTTTTAAATCTGTAAGACTTTCCAGTTTATGGAGGGTCACTTTGTCCAGATCATATATAGATTTTCCTTCGAGCAGTGCTCCTATGGATTTATAATTCTCGAGATCGGCAGACTTTTCACTATCCAGTTCGTATTTGCCAATTGCCTCATCCAGAAGTGTTTGCGCTGTGAGGTAGTTCCCCAGCATTTGGCGTTCGTCAGACAACCATACATCCCCTTCCACGCTGCCCAGGTGGCCAATCCAGGTGTGCAAGGTATCGGCACTGAATTCTGTAGTGTCATAAAGGGTATGAATTACCACCATATAGGCGTCTTCATCCATTGTACGTTGATAGTAGGCCAGATTGCGCAACTTGCTTTCTGTCGGTTCCAGGGCGTATGTTGTCTTTAGACTCTGAAATGCTGCCCTTTTTTCAAAGAAGTCGTTTTTGATAAGGATGATTTCTTCTTTGGATTTGCAGGGAGGGGCGCAAAAATCCTGAACGCATAGATTGGTTTCTGCGCCTAATTTAATTACATCACCTTCGAGGGTTATTGGTTCTTCACTTTCTCCATTTTCATCATAATAATATTGAATTGTTGTTCCTAAATTTGAGAAATCAACATTGGTATATGAAAATTGATTTCCGGCAGCATTGTAGTTCACATCTGTTTGAGACGACACTTCCAATCCTTGAGCGGCCCGAATTTCCCCTCCGGCAGACACCAGATAATCCTTGTCTACTACGTTTTGATTCACATTGCAATCAAAATACAGGCCGCGGGGAATGTTTCCGACCTGGCCTGCATTGGATTCATTCACAACATTGCCATAATTCAGGCTCTGGTATGTATTCCTTCGGATTATTTTGTTGGAACTGCCCGTATTCTTACAAAACGTACCAATAGTCGGCACGTCTTCCGCACCATATTTATTCATAAAAGTATTTTCCTGGCAGGTGAATCCGGCTATGTCATTTTCGAATACGATACCAAATTGTTTGGGTGTCTCAACCGGATCACCCGGGTCTGTACTTGGCACGTAATTATAAGGTATTTTCCCAAGCATGAATGTATTGAAAAGGATAGTAGCCCCTGTTACCCTTGCATTGCGGATACCCACGCCGCAGCGGTCAAAAATTGCCTTGTTTTACAGTATATGGCTTATTGACGCTTCCTCGGGTAGCATAAATGCCATATCCAAGGCCGGAAAAAGTAGAATAGGTATAGGAACTGAATGGATAGGTACTCCCTTCCCCCCGCGCAATAACATCGAACCCGGAATCAAGTGCGTAGATTCCTTTATCACTGGTATTCATGTCGCTTTCAATGCCAGTTCGGGTATTGGTAAATGAACAACCGGAAAACAATACACCATCGACGCCTTTCAGGCTGGCCATCGTAGGCGTCAACGTAAAAGGATAGACATCATCTGTCAGGAAAGTAGTGCTGAAAAATGAAGCCGCATATTTTCTGGGTTGCCCCTGCTGCGCTACAGGTACAGAGTAGGGCCAGAAATTCTGGTACGGATTAAAATCTACTCCGGTAGCACAGTTTTTTATGGTAGCGCCATCGCTTGTTACCTGTCCGCCGGCCTGGGATGCAGCAGGCCCATACAACTGAATACCGATTTCTGCATTTTCAATCAGCGACCCCGGGCGGCACTTGATGCGGCCTTGCGCAAAAACATTACCAACGGCATACTGCGATTGACTGGAAGCACTTCCATATACTTTTACTCCTTTCCAGGTATAACCATTGCACCCTCTGCCGCTTAATGTACCATACAGTTCCAGTTTTGCGTTTGGTTTGATAATCAGGCTGTTACTAGGGCCGAAATGCAGCGTTACTCCAGACTGAACAGTGAAAGTAGCGCCCGATTCAACCACCAGATCGCCTTCTATTCGTACATCGCCGTTGTGAGGCGTGTTGGAGATTGTCCATGTGGTGCTCGTATTAATGGTAAGTCCTGTAAAATCAACTGGTACAATACATGCTTGTAATACAGGCGATATCGTCTGGATCATAGTGTGCATTCGTGCTGCCTGTCCTTCTGTAAACCGAGTCATGCATTTATCGTGCGAATAAGACATGATTAGTGTTTCATCAGGATCAAAGAGAGTCTCCTGAGAATCTGTTTCTTCAAGATTGTATGTGCAGTTTTCATAAATATTTGGCGTACAGGCGAAGAGTTTAGGGTCAGGTGGGGTATCTGAAATATAATCGCCACACGACTCATCGTCATTGGTGTTTGCGACTAAATCTTCGCAAACAGTAGGGTCTGCCACGTTCCCATTGCAGTCTGTACCATCCAGTTCTATGCCGTGGTGCGTATGCCAAAGCCCCAGGCAATGCCCCATTTCATGCGAAATAGTGTGTGATCGAGACGATACCCACTGCAATGCAGCAGGGCAGTTATCGGGCCCTCCATCGCCGTATATACTTCCTTTCACAATAAACGATTTTCCGGGAATGCCAGATGCGGCATTGTGCCCTGGAGCATCGTCGCCGCCTATAAAAATATCGATGCCATCTGCATGACTGGAATATTGCGATAGCATGCAATTGGGCGCGGCAGGATATGTTGCGTTGTATAAGGCAGTGTTGTTAATGGGTATAACGCCACAGACTTGGATAAAAAAGATACTGTGCTCCTCGAAATCTTCCTGGAGAATTTCCATCGACTGCCTGATTTGGGCCAGTGTAGGCGCTCCGCTGCCATCGTCCTTGCCTACTGCATGCACATATACCCGCAGATACACAGGGGCAAAATTGTTGGCAGTAAAACTATTGGAAGGTATGTTGAGCATCCCGATGGAGCCGGGGCCGCCTGTGGTGCCACAAATTTCCTGGGCAAATGAAGTCCGGGCAAATAATACCCAGAAAAGAAGAAAAATCAGTGTGCGAACAGTGATTTTTGAAACAGTGAGTGGTGTTTTGGTTTGCCAAATGCAGGAAACCAAGACACACGATGAAGGTGTGTTTTGCATAAATGAAATTGTGTATAGTGAAAAAATGAATAGCGTATTAAAAAAACAAACCCCTCGTAATCAGTCTAATATAGTTTCATAGCAAACATGCTTAGAGCGCACTAAAATATAAAACTATTCTTTTCCCTGCAAATTTTATTATCCAACCAGACAAACTCCGGGACATATAACGAGAATATCATATCATGTTCTATTTCTACTCATATTAATGGGAGCCGGATAGGGCGGATCAAGCCACAAAAATCCATTTTATTTACTTCATTCACCCAAGTCCCAGCCATGAGGCGAAGACGAAAAAAGGTATTTTCAAATGTGTTTTTCATGTGCCGAGTCCCATTCTGATGGCTTGTTCAATCGGACAAAGCGCGGCTTCATCCCCGAAAATATCAAATTCGTGTTTGGACAACAGCGGCGGCTGAGCCATGAATTTCGGAACGCTGCCTTTGTGATCCTGCGCAGCATGCACCAGAAACGGATGGCATAAATATACAGTGCCTGCGTCGCCGGTCGCCTGCGCTAGCGTATGCCCTTTCCCTGCATCCAGGTGCTGTGCCAGTTCCATGAAAGAAAGCCCCGCCGACCCATGCGGTTCCAGTATTCTGGCTACTTCCAGGTGCGAGCCTTCCTGGATCAAGGTGGGAGCATCCATCTCGCCGACATCCGAAAACAGAAAAAGCATCAGCAGCGCGCGGCCTCTGGATTGCACATTGATGCGCCATTGCAGGTAATCCTCGGGCAGATCGCCGGGAAAACTGGCATCCACATGCCATCCGGTATCGTTGGCCGGAATATCGCTGGGAAATCGAATGGGGAAGGAGCCCAGGCTGGTTCTGGGCAGCCAGTTGTCGCCGGCCAGTTGTTGAAATGCCTGAAGCAAGACGGGTGTATTGGCGGCTTGCTGAAAAGGTGGCAGTCCTATTTCTCCAATTCTGACGACAGGCTGCGTCCAGGTGGCCGGGTCATCGGGGTCGGTCTGGGTGGCTTTCCACAAAATGCTGCGGCAAGCATCGGCCAATTCCCGAGAAAAGGCATGTTCGACTTTTACATAACCTTTTTGGATAAAATGCTGGATTTGGGTGGGCGATAAGGGTATGTCATTCCGTTTCATACCTCCAAGGTAATGACATGGATGAAAAGTGCCCGGGGGCATAGATATTTCTTGGAGGATCAGTTTCCTGCGGATTAAATTTCCGTAGAGTAGTTTCCCGTGGATTAAATTTCCGTAAAGTATTTTCCCGCAGAACTCGCAGATTTTCCCGCAGAACTCGCAGAATGTAGAGTACACCTACTTCTTCATATCGAGTACACGGTGTACTCTACGTTCTGCGAGTTCTGCGGGAAAATCTGCGAGTTCTGCGGGAAAATACTCTACGGGAAATCCACGGGAAACCACTCTACTGAAAGTAACACAACCCTACACCTTCGGCGCCAGCACTTTATACATCACCGGTGTCACAATCCTCGACAGCAGCGTAGACGATATCAGCCCTCCGATCAACACATACGCCAGCGGCGAATACAAGGGATTTTCTTCCACCGCAATGGGTAACAAACCGCCGATCGCTGTCATGGAGGTCAGCAAAATGGGTACAAAACGAATCTCGCCTGCCTCCTGAATGGCCTCGTTCAAACTTCGCCCTTCCACCCGCAACTGATTGGTAAAATCGACCAGCAGAATCGAGTTTTTTACCTCGATGCCCATGAGCGCGATGAGGCCAACCACCACGGTAAACGAAAACGGATAACCCGTAGCCATCAGAATCAGCACGGCGCCGATAATACCCAGCGGAATCACCGACAACACAATGATTGTGCTGCGGAAAGTTTTGAATTCCAGCACCAGCACCGCCAGCAACCCGAAAATGGTGATGAGAATGATGGTGCCCAGCCCGCTGAACGAACGTTTGGCGCTTTCCTCCTCGCCGGCCACCACATAGTGTACGTCTTTGGGGAATTTCATGGCCGCCAGTTTTTCTTTCACCTTGGCATTCACCTGCGAAGGCAGGTAACCCGTTTTTACAGAAGCCGTTACGCCTGTAAAACGATCCTTGTCATAGTGTTGAATGTAATTCGGTGAGGGTTTGAACTCTACCTCCGCCACCTGGCTCAGCGGTACGGCCGTACCCAGTACATTGTTGATATACAGGTTTTTAAATACATCCAGACTGGCAAAAGTCGAGCGTTTGGGGAGCGTCACCGACAGGTTGTATTCTTCGCCATCTTCTTTAGCCGTAAAACTGCCCATGTGGAGTCCGGCAATCGCCAGGCGCACCATCCGGTCGATTTCGGCAATGGGAATACCCATTGTAGCGGCTTTGTCCTTGTTGATGCGTACATACAAGTCCGTTTTGATGGTCGAAATTGGGTTGTCCACATAAATCGTTCCCTCGGTCGAAGCAATGATATTTTCCACTTGAACGGCTACTTCGCGCAAGGTGTCCAGATTGTCGCCGTACACCCGGATGGCAATAGGCGCATCTACAGGTGGACCTTGTTCAAAATTCTGCACATTGATGCGAGCGCCGGGTATGTCTTTGAATTTTTCGCGTAGTTCATCGATGAAGGCCACTTTCACTTTTGGGGGCGTTTTTTCCTGCAATTGCACAAAAACCTGCCCGTAGTCGGGGCTTTCCGTTTCGCGAATGACATTGTAATACACTCGTGGATTGCCGTGCCCGACATTGCTGGAATACCAGGTCACCTGCGCTTTGCCACCCGAATAAATCGATTCGGGATGGATGGAATCGGGCAAAAGATGCTGGTTGCGGAATTCGGGCGTTACATACTCATTCAGCACAGAATCAACTACTTGCACAAGCCGATTGGTTTGATCGAGGCTCGAACCCGCAGCCGCTTCCACATCGATGTACAACATGGGCCGTTCGGAAGCCGGGAAGAGCGCAAACCCGGCTTTTCCTGCCAGCGCGACCACACCGAAAAAGATGGCTGCCGAAACAACCAGGGTGGTTTTGGGCCATTCCAGGGCTTTGTGCAGCAGTTTGGCGTAGGTGCCCGAAATGAGCCATTTCAGCCCGCGCAGAAAAATATTTCCCTTCGGATCGTGGTGATCGGCGAGCAGTCGGCTGCCCAGAAACGGTACGATCGTGAGCGACACAAACAACGAAGCCAGTACCGTGAGCACTACAGCCATGGGCAGCGAGCGGATAAAATCGCCGGAAGCCTCGGGCAGAAATACCAGCGGCAGAAATGCCAGCACCAACGTAGCCGTGCAACCCAGCACCGCCAGTCCGATCTGTTTGGTGGCCAGAATGGCGGCTTCTCGTCGTTTGTAACCCTCTCGCAACCAGCGTTCTATGTTTTCTACCACCACTATCGAGTCGTCTACCAAAATACCCAGCGCAATGATCAGGCCCACGATACTCAACTGATTCAGGGAATATCCCATCTGATCGAGCGCAAATAAACCGATGGCAATACTCAGCGGAATGGAGATCATCACCACCATCGACGCGCGCCAGCCCAGCGGCAACAGCGTGAGCAGCACCAGCAAGATGGCAATGCCAAAATCCTTGGCAAAACGGGTCAGGCGCTTCTGTACGGAATCGTTTTGGTCAAAAACCTTTACATAATCCATCGTGGATGGCAGTTCGCTGCGCCATTCTTTCACCACGTCATTCACTTGCTGGCCTACCACGGAGATGTTTTGCTCGTCTTTCATACGAGCCGTAATCCATACGCAGCGTGTGCCGTTGATGCGGGCCAGGTAGCGCGGTTCCTCGTACGCCCAGTCTATTTCAGCGAGGTCTTTCAGGTACAGGATTTTGCCATTGTTGCCGTTCACAACCGTGTTGCGTACCTCGTCGAGGCTTTCATAGTCGCCGCTGGTTTCCACAAAAAACTTCCGGTCGCCGGCATCGATGGCGCCGCCGGGAATCGATACATTTTCACTTTGCAGGGCTCCGAGCACACGGCTGACGGGTAGGCCTTCCGAGGCCATTTTGGGCAGGTTGAGGCTGATGCGCACTTCACGTTTGGGGTAGCCCCAGGTGTCGGCGGCTTTGATACCCGGCAATTTTTCCAGTTCCTCCTCCAGTTTTTCCGCTTCTTTGCGGAGTTCGGCATAGGACGCGTTTTCACTCACCAGACTGCCTTGCAGAATAGCCACATCGGAAGAGGAAAAACGCTGGATGTTGATGCGGTAAATATCCGAGGGCAGTTCGGGCCGCAGGGCATTCACCTCGCGCACCACCTCTTCGTATTTTTTATCGGCATCCTGACCGTGTTTAAATTCCATGGTCAGCAGCATGAACCCGTTGGATGAAATGGAACGCATGCGGTCGATGTTTTCCAGCGAACCGAGGCGCGTTTCGAGTTTGTCGGTAATTTTATTTTCAATTTCGGCCGGACCGGCTCCCGGGTACACGATGACAACGTTGTAGCCGGGTGGTGCAAATTTGGGGTCTTCGGCACGCGGCATATTGAACAGCGAACTGGCGCCCAGCGCCATCACAAAACAAAAAATAATGAAAGTGAACTGGCTGTTCTTGACGGAAAATTCAGCGATTTTCATACGATGGGGCTTTAGATTTTTTTCACTTTTTTCTTTTCCGTCAAATAGGGTGCACCTGCGGTCACTACTTCTTTTACCTGTTCCAGGCCGCCTGAAATGACCACTTCTTTTCCTTCAATAAATGCAATCTGCACGGGTGCTTTGCGCACCGACACGCCGTCGGGCTGCAAGGCAAATACAAAGGCGTTTTTGCCGTTCCCTTCCACGATCGACTCGATCGGAACCGTAGTGTAAGCCCTTGATTGTGAAGGTGTAATATCGACCTGTGCAAAAAGTCCGGGTGCAAACCGTTTACCTTGTGGCGCAATGCGTACCTCCACCGTGTACAGTCCGCTGGCCGGGTCGGCGGCAGGCGCCAGATCGGTTACCTTACCCTGAAATGCCGTGTTTTCGTAAGCATCCATGCTTACCTTGGCAGCCATGCCCAGGCTCAGGCGCGCCCAGTCGCGGTCGCTGACATTGATTTTAACCACCCAGTCGTCCTTACCCGTTTCGAACAAAACGAACACAGGGGTGCCAGGGCCGGTGATCTCGCCTTCATTCATCAGTTTTTTGATGATTTTGCCGCCTCGTGTCGCACGGATTTCTGCGTATTGCTGGTTGAATTGGGCAATACGGGCTGTTTCTTTGGCAATATCACGACCGGTAGTGGCATTTTCCAGCAGTTCGAGCGTGGCGCTGCTGTCTTTGTACAGGCCTTGCACGCGTTGCAGGTCGCGCTCGGATTTGGCAAGCCCTTGCTGGGCTTGAGCCACTTGCGCATCGATTTCGGTTTTGTCAAGGATAGCCAGCAGTTGGCCGGCTCGTACCACATCGCCTTCGTCGACGTATATTTTGCGGATAACGCCGCCGATTTTGAACGACAGGCGTTGTTCTGCCGAGGAGGTCAGGATGCCACTGGCGTGCACCGGCAGGGAAATATTGCGTTGTTGCACATCGACCGTGCGTACAGGAATGTATTCTTCTTCAGTGTTGGCGGCAGCAGGCGGAGCGGCTTTGCTTTTTTCACCGCAACCGCCTAACAAGGCGAACAGGCCGATCAGCGCGGCAGCCACCAGAGTCGGCATGGCGAGGGTATCGAGTGGAAGGGAACGTTTCATATTCAAAAAATTGATGGTGATTCGACTCCTTGGCAGAGCGTTCGAAATCGAGAGGGAAGTTTTTCTAAATATTTGAAATAGAATTATTTACAGGCCTGCGGCTTGTCGGAGAGCAGCGTCTTTGAGCAGCACATTGCTCCATGCCAGCACATTTTGCAGGCGGGCAACGGTCACGCGGTTCTGGGCTTCAAGAAATTCGATGAGCAGCACCTGACTGGCGCGGTATTTATTCTGCACAATTCTGAAGGTTTCCTCTGCGGCACGCAGGCCCATTTGTGCGGTCTGATGGGCGTTGCGGGCGCTTTCCAGGTCGTTCCAGGCGGTAGTGATTTGCAAGGCCACTTGCTGCTGCACCTGCTGGTATTGGGTATGTATTTTTTCCGATTCGATGCGTGCCTCCTGGGTTTTGCTTTTGCGTTGTCCGCCGTCGAAAAGATCGTAGGTCAGCCCTACCTGTGCCAGAGCATATGCCTGCTCTTTGTTGAATTTGTATCCGAATCCCTGAAAACCGAGGCTGCCACCCAGGTAGAAATCGGGTATTTTGGAGTTGGCGTCGTTGCGGCGTACATCCAGTTCGGCGGCCTGCATACCTGCACGCAAAGCGGCGAACTCGGCGCGTTTTTCCATAGCCTCACCAACCAGCCCGCTGGGTTCGTACGATGGAACCGTGGACCTCAGCAGCAAGGTGTCCGCCTGAATGTCGCTACCTAAGTCCCTGTTCATCAGGAAGTTAAGGTAGGCTTTGGCGTCGTTTTGTGACTTTCGCAATTGAATGATCTCCAGGTCGGCTTTGCTGAGTTCGTAATCGGCGGTAGCGGTTACATCGCGGGTGGCGACGTTGTTTTTTACCAGCGATTCGTTGAAGCGGCGCAGTTCCTGCAACACGGTTTTGGTGTTCAACCATATTTTTTCGCCTTCCATGGCTTGCAGATAATTCAGGTATGTCTCGGTGATCTGGTAGCGCAGTTCGTGCTCGTACGCGGCTTTTTGGGCGGCCTTCGACTGAAACAGTTGCTGCTGAATATCGCGGTTGTAACGCAAATCAGAGTTGTAGATGGGAAAGGCAAAACTGACCTTGGTTTCGTGGAAATTGTTAGGCAAAAACTGGATTTGCTGGTTTTCCAGGGTAGGAAACTGATTGGTCTGGGTGATCTGGTTCAAGGTGCTGTACACCGGGTTGAGCAAATCGCCAATGGGGAAATCGATTTTACGACCACCCGTTGCCACGGTGTAATTGGCTTCGAATGTGAGGCGCGGCATAAACAGCGATTTGGCCTGCCGGATGCTTTCCTGCGCTTTCCGCAAGTCGGCATTCTGTTGCTGCAAAGCCAGGTTGCTGCTGATGCCTGCCTGGATATAGGATTCCAGAATGGCCGAGTTTTGTGCATAAATATTTGAAAAACAAATACTTGCAAATAAGACTGCAAAAGGTATAGTCAGTTTTTTCATTATGATAAAAACAGTTTTAATAAACTGAACAGTGTTTACTTTATGGTGCAAAAAAATGCAACCAAAACTGGTTGCTCAAATAAAAACCGCTGAACGGTTGATTTCGGGGGGTGAATTGTCAGATCGGATATACGAGTTGCATGCTTTTCTTTACAGGGTTTCGGCCATTTTCAGGAGCATGGCAAACGACTTGCGCGCCAGTTCCCCGCGTTCTTCCGGCGGGTACATGCGCATGCGGTCGCGGACGAACAAAGACACAAGTCCGTGCGCGTGACACCACAGGGTGTACGCAATGGTTTTGGCATCCGTGCTTTTAAAATACCGCGCATCGATACAAGCCTGAACGGTATCTTCAAAAAACTTGTGTACCGACATGCCAAGCAACCAACACTCTTGATTTTCAACGGATTCCATCGGCGCACGAATGATAAACAGCAGGTCGTACAAGCCAGGATGTTTCATCCCGAAGTCGATATACCGCCGCCCGAATTCGGTGAGCCGTTGCCACGGATCTTCTATCTGCGCAACGGGCAACAGGTGGTCGCGTTTGACCGCTGCTGCCTCGTATTGCAGGGCAAAAAAGATTTCATTCTTGTCCTTAAAATAGAGGTAAATGGTCGCAGGGCTATACTCGATGGCCTCCGCAATATTTCGAATGCTGACCGCGTCGTATCCTTTCTCCCGAAACAGGTTCAGTGCCGCGTCCAGAATGGCCTGGCGCATCTCTTTTTTCTCTCGCTCTTTTCGCTCTGATATACTCATGTTCTTTTTTTATATGCTGAAGTTATTTGCAGGAAAACGCTTATTTACCTGAAAATCAATTGAATAAAAATGTTATAGCGTTCAATCTTGCAATTAACAGTGCAAATTTACTGAACACTGTTTAGTAATGTCAAGTATTTTCCCTACATTTTTTTTCGCTGACTGTGGACAGTCGACTCAGGACTGCTGACTGTGGACAGTCGACTCTTCTATCACTTCCCAGGTATGGTCGCCCAGGAGGCGCACGGTTGCGAGATGTTCGTACGGTTTTTTGCGCCCCCATTCATTCGGCGCGATCATCGACAGCAGGTGGGTTCCGTCCGATATGCGTTGATACAGGTGGTAATAATGGTGAATGACCGGCTGGAAAGGGATATCCGCCTGGTAGATCATTTCGGAAATGGTCATGCGCTCGTTGAGCGACTTGGCTTGTGCCATCAGCGTTTCCATCTGCTTGCGCAGTTGTTCCATTTGCCGATCGGTCTGATCGTACATGGCTGTCATGGCATTGCCTCGTATGCGCCCCTTGTCTTCCGGGCGGATGACGGCGCTGCCCGCGGTGTGGGCATAGGGCAGCAGGCCCGGTGTTTCGGCTACTTTGTCTTTGTCGATGGGGTTGACAAAGGCTTGTTCTTCAACTGTGCTTTTATCTTTTTTGGCCATGGCGCAAATTTAAGCGAGTTCTGTGTTTAAGTGATAACTCTTTATTGTGCTATACCCGTCGTAGAAGGATGGGAGAACAGATGAAACGGATTTTAAGATAAAAAGGGGTTTTTTAGCATGATGATCACTGCGATTTAGATATACGACAGGTGTACTCTACGCTTTGTGACCTTTGTGAAACCTTGGTGCACTTTGTGGTTAGAAAAAATTTTACCACAAAGTGCACCAAGGTTTCACAAAGGTCACAAAGCGTAGAGTACACCTGTTGTTATTTATAAACTGTGGTGGAGATGTAGTGAAAAAATCCATTCTGCTCATCCAGGTATTTCAAGTATCTAAAGCCCCACCTCTTTCATCATTCCGTGTTTACTATTGGCGGTAATATTCTGGAACGTCCACTCCAGCCGGCCCTCAAAAGCCTCTTTGCGCACCGGGCATTCCGTCAGCGGGCACACGCGGCAGGAGTGGGGCGGCACACAACCATCGGTATGCACAAACATTTCCAGCGACTGGGGAAAATTGTTCCGAATCAACTGATCCAGCGCATCCACTTCTGCATGTGCTTCATTCACATTGTAGTACCAGGGCACGGTGAGGTGGCAGTCGAGGTGCAGGATAGAGCCGTATTTGATGATGCGCAGGTTGTGCAGGTCGATCCAGGCCGGGCGTTTATGGGCATTCAAAACCGTAATCAATTGTTCCAGCAATTCCATATCGGCTTCGTCGGTAATACCTGCCACTGTTTGCCGAATGATTTTGTAGCCTTCCACAATGATAATAATGGCGGAAATAATGGCCACAGCGCTATCGATCCAGGCAATATCGGTCAGCCTCATGAGAATAAGCCCCGCCACGATGCCCGCTGTGGTCCAGGTGTCCGATTGCAGGTGTTTGCCGCTGCTTTCCAGGGCGATGGAATGCTGTTTGCGACCGACCCGAATGCACCATGCGCCTACCAGAAAGTTGATGATAGCCGTTGTGGCGATCAAAATAATACCTGCATCCAGTTGTTTGAGTTGATGCGGGTGCAGGAGGTTGTCGATCGACTCGTACACGATCATAAAACCGGCCACCAAAATCAGAATGCCTTCAAAAGAGGCCGACAACAATTCCACTTTTCCATGCCCGTACGGATGATTTTCGTCGCGCGGCTTGGCCGCAATCCGCAGGCTGTATAATCCGGTAAATGCCGTCACCACATTCACTGTGCTTTCCAGGGCATCGGTGAGTACCGCCACGGAATGCGTGAGGTAATACGCCACAATTTTTACTACAAACAACAAGACGGCAGTGACGATGACCCATTGTTGGACGCGGATGGCTACCATGAAAGAGGGTGAGAGAGTGAGAGGGTGAGAGAGTGAGAGAGTGAGAGAGTGAGAGAGTGAGAGAGTGAGAGAGTGAGAGGGGCTATTCCCAGTAGGTTTGTTCGATGCGGTCGACATAGGGGAGTGATGCGAGTTCGTAGAGAACGCGCTGGTAGTTTTTCTGGTGTGTGCTGCCGATCACCAGCCACTGCTGTTCGTTGCAACCGATGCGGCCTTTGGAGCCTTTTTGTACGGTTGCGCTGGGATCGATTTTTCGAACCTGTTTCCATTTTCGCGGTTCGGCCGGGATACAAAATTCATAGTTCAGGGAAACTTTTCCGTCCGCTTTCCCACTCAGCCCTTCAGCGTCGAGGCTCCGAAAATCGAGTTTGATTTTTTTCCATACAGTTGCATCTTCTTTTACAGGATGTGTCATACATGCGCTAAACAGAAAGATTGAAAGAAAAACAGGGAACAGATTCATGTCGACATGATATTTTGCGGCCAAAATTAATGACATGAATACTCGGCGCAAGTTCTTGCAGCAAACTTTATTGGGTGGCCTGGCCGTGGGGTCGGCCGATCGCCTCTTCGACACGCTCGATTTGGATGATTCGAAAGCCCCCGGCACATTTCCCGTGGTTATTTCCACCTGGGGGCCCAATGTAAAAGCCAATGCTGCGGCCTGGAAGGTGCTATCCGCTGGCGGTTATGCGCTGGATGCCATCGAAGCCGGTATTCACGTGCCGGAAGCCGACCCGGAAGACACCAGCGTGGGCTACGGCGGCTTGCCCGACCGCGACGGCCACGTGACACTCGATGCCTGTATCATGAACGAAAAAGGTATGGCGGGCTGCGTCACCTTTCTCGAACACATCAAACACCCGATCAGCGTGGCGCGCAAAGTGATGGAAAATACGCCCCACGTGATCATGTCGGGCGATGGCGCTCTGCAATTTGCCCTGAGCCAGGGCTTCGAAAAGGAAGACCTGCTCACCGAACACGCCCGCAAAGCCTGGGAAGCCTGGAAAGTGGAGTCCAAATACCAGCCCGTTATCAATGTGGAACGCCACGACACCATTGGTATGTTGGCCATGGATACGCAACACCGGCTCTGCGGCGGCTGCTCCACCAGCGGACTGGCCTTTAAAATGCACGGCAGGGTAGGGGACAGCCCCGTGATCGGCGCGGGCCTGTTTGTCGACAACGAAGTAGGTGCCGCCGTGTGTACCGGGCTGGGTGAAATGGTACTGCGCACCGTGGGCAGTTTTCTGGTTGTGGAAGAAATGCGCCGAGGCAAGCACCCGCAAAAAGCCGTGGAAACCGCTGTCAAGCGCATCGTTTCCAAATACCCCGAACAAAGCAAGGACGCACAGGTAGCCTTCATTGCGCTCGACCGGAAAGGCCGCCACGGCGCGTACAGCATTCACCCCGGGTTCAATTATGTGCTGTACCAAAACGGCGAGAATCGCGTGATCGAAGGGGCGAGTTTTTTGAAAACCTAGTTTCGGGGTTTCCTTCTTGGCATCACCCGCCCGTTGAGGTACAAAATGCTCCGCAAATTGGGGCTCGAATTGTCGTAAATAATGATGCCCGGCTGTGTGAGTCCGGCCTTTCCCTGGCTATCAAATTCGATGCGAATGGACGCCGATTGTCCCGGTGGTATGGGTTTTTTCGGGTAGCGCAACACCGTACAGTCGCAACTCGCCTTTGCCCCGCGGATTTCGTAAGGCAGCACGCCCGTATTGGTCAGCACAAACGAATCCAGCAAAATCGTACCTTCTTCGATGATGCCAAATTGGAGGGTGTCGGGTTTCCAGGATACCGTCGTGAGGTTGACAGGGAGGTAATTGTCTGTTTGCGCCAGGTTCTTGCCCGGCGCGAAAAGTGCTGTTACAATCAGAAAAAAACAAACTATGCGGAACATCGGCAGTTGGATAGATGCTTTGGACTGGTGGCAAAAGTAAAAAAGAGCCTATGCGAAAACCTCCTTTCACCTAAAAAACTGTCTTTTGCCACCTAATAAACTACCGTACATCCTATTCCAAAGCCCATATCACTGTCGTAATGAGAAGAAATAGACAGGTACTTGGACAAAATGTATCGTCCACCGGCCATCCACTCAAAGTCGCTGTTCCAGAAAAAATTGGCCCGAAGTCGTGTGCTTAGTGCAATATCTTCCCGCCCGATTTGTGCGCGTAAACGCCCCGTGTGGTCAACGCGCATATCCAGCGTAAGGAACAGCGGCAATACATAGCGAAAACCGGCACAAAATACCTTTCGCTCGTCCTTGGAATTGATTTGTCCAAAAAGATTGCGCTCACTGGTGGCTGGTCTGCGGAAACGGTAATCCCAGCCGACGTAGGCATTCAAAAACTGATTCCGGCCAACATAGCGTCCGATGTGGCTTTCACTTTCATAGCCGTGGTGTTCGTGTAAACCCAGCCGCCATTCTGTTTGTGCAAACCATCGGGTATTGGCGAGCATAACTTCCCCGTCCGATCCATTCGATTCCAGGCCAATCCGCGCCATCAAGTGGAAACGGCGATCATCGTGGTAAACCTTCTTCAAGGCATTTTCAGGTAATTCGGGGTTGTGTGGCGAGTTTTCATAAGTAAAAATACGCCCCATTCCGCTCATCATGTGGTATAGGATGTGACAATGGAAAAACCAGTCGCCTTCCGATTCACTCGCTGAAAATTCAATCGTATCCGTTTCCATCGGCATCAGGTCCAGTACATTTTTAAGGGGCGAGTAATGGCCGTTTTTATTAAGCACCCGAAAAAAATGCCCGTGCAGGTGCATGGGGTGTCGCATCATCGAATTATTGGTCAGAATGATGCGGATGTTTTCTCCACGTTTTATCAAAATTCTATCGGCTTCGGAAACCGTGCGGTTGTCGATGGTCCACACGTATCTGTTCATATTCCCTGTCAGTTGCCAGTGCATGGTTCGCATCGGCGCATCGGCAGGCAGTTCGGTATTTTTAGTAGCGCGAAGCATGGCATAATTGAGCGTGGTGATCTTTTTGGGAGTTGTTGCCATGTGGTGATCGTGCTCCATGCCTTCCATGGACATCGGGGCGCTGTCTTCCAGTGCTTCAGGGTACATGACCGAATTCATGTCCATTTGTTGAAGTGACATTGCCATGCCCATATCATCCATCGAACCATCCATTTTCATCATACTGTTCATCATTTTCATCCCTTCGAAATATCGGAGCCTGGGCAGTGTCGGCGCCGGTAGTTCCGGGCCATTTCCTAAAAACAGGGAGGCAAATTTGGTCCGATCCTCCGCAGTGGCCCTTAGTTCAAAACTGTTTTCGTCGGATATGGTGACCACGACATCGTATGTTTCTGCGACGGCAATGATCATTTTGTCCACTTCTACCGGCTCAACATCCATACCATCACTGGCAACAACTGTCATTTTCCCTCCTGCCCATGTAAGCCAGAAGTACGAAGATGCACTTCCGTTTACAATGCGCAGCCGCACCTGGTCGCCTTTTTTGAACTGTTTTTGTTGAACAACGGGTTGTCCATTTACCAAAAAACGGTTGTAAGCCACATCTGATACATCCATCGGAAGCATGCGTTTCCATTCATTCGTGACTTTGGTTTTTAAATAACCCTGTCGTATGGCCGATCCGTAGTCTTGTGTCGATCCTTTTCGGATGGCGTACCAATCGGTTGCGTTGTGCAGCGACCTGTGAATCTGGTCAGGATTTTCGTTCGTCCATTCGCTTAATACCACTGCCAAATCGGGCAATTGGTCTATCGCACGCATCATTTTATCCCCTTGCCGTTTTTTTATGACGAGCGCGCCGTACATACCGCGCTGCTCTTGCGTGCCCGTATGCGAATGATACCAGTAGGTGCCATTTTGCACCAGCGGGAACCGGAACAAATAAGTCTCACCTGCCCGAATGGGCGGGGTAGTCAGATACGGTACGCCGTCGTATTTGTTGGGTAATATCAAACCGTGCCAGTGGATGGAAGTTGCTTCGTCGAGCAGGTTGTGGACAAAAATTTCTGCCGTATCGCCTTCTGTAAAAGTGAGTGTCGGGGCGGGAATTTGCCCGTTTATACTCATGGCAAAACGTTTTTTTCCGGTAAAGTTAACCACCGTTTCTCCTACAAAAAGATCGATTCGAACCGTTTTGGGTGGCTCTATCGTATCTTTTTGTGGAAAAACGGTCGGCGCCTGTGGTGGTTCGGTTACAGAAGGTGTCGCCGGAACGGGTATAGCCGTATTTTTGCTTGAATCGCCCAGGGTATCGCGGTCTGCCTCCCGAACGGGAGCGCCTGGCGCCGGTTTGGGTTCCTCTTTTTTTACCGGCGGCGTTTTCGGTTTAGGTTTTGGTTTGGCCTTTTTAGGCTTCACCTTTACCAGATCCATCCCACAAACAGGACAAGACCCCGGCGCGTCGTTGTGTACTTCCGGATTCATCGTGCAGGTGTAATAAGACCCATCGGGGAGCGATTTGCCATTGTTTTGAGCAAAAACGCCGGGCAGATTCCCCAAAAATATCCATGCAAGCAGTGCGATCCATTTCATGTTAAAAAACAGACTTCGTCGTTCCCGAATTATCAAGGCGTCGACAGGTTATAGGTTACAAAATCGGACTCATTTTTTGACAGGCTCCAAATCCATCTTGCATTTTGGACACTTGTCGCCCTCCTTTCCTGTTACTTCCGGGTGCATGGGACAAGCATACACGTCGGAGGCAGCAGGGTCTACGAGCACCAAATCCATCTTGCATTTCGGGCATTTGTCACCCTCCTTTCCTGTTACTTCCGGGTGCATGGGGCAGGCATAAACGGCTTCCGGCGTGGTAGCAGCGGCAGGCTGGGCCTGGGCAGGCGCATCGTTTTTGGATGAATCAGGAGCAGGATTCTTCTGGCTACAGGCTGCTAGAACGAGCATTGCGAAGACGATGAAAATTCCAGTTTTTTTCATTTTTATAAATTTTTGAAGGTGAAAATGTGGTGTACTGTAATGATGTCGCATGTTGTGCGGATATAGAAGGTTGTGTCTTGTAAGTGATTGATTATCAAATAGTATCAGAATGTTTTTTGATAGGCAGGATTGTTTAGAAACTCCGGGTCTGTGAGTGTTTTCAAAAATGCAACCAGGTCGGACTTGTCCTGCGCCGTCAGTTGCAGACCGCCAGGCTGCAGGTTGTATTGCATAAGAAATTCGACGGTTGGAGAGTCTTTCGCACCGGAATTGTAATGGTCGACCACCTGCTCCAAAGTTTGAAAACGTCCGTCATGCATATAAGGGGCACTTTGTGCAATATTGCGCAGGGAGGGTGTTTTGAATTTTGCCTTGTCGGCAGGATCGTTTGTTATTTTTTGCCTGCCGATGTCGGTCTGGCCGACTTCCGGGTCCAGTGCGTTGTTCATGTATTTGTTGTTGGTAAAATTAAAGCCGGCATGGCAGTGAAAGCATTCTGCTCCTTTGTGCTGCCCTAAGGGATCGAATTCTGTAAAAAACAATTTGCGTCCACGTTCTTCGGCATCTGTGAGTGTTGCAGTGCCCCGTTTCCACTGGTCGTATTTGGAGTTGTTGGAAATCATTACAAACTCGAATTGCTCGATTGCCAACCCGATTTTTTCGGGTGTAATCGAGTCGTTTCCAAATGCCCGGACAAACTGATCGCGGTATTTTTTTTCCGCTTGTAATTTGGACACCACGTTGGGCAGCGTTTCATTCATTTCAAGCGGATCTTGAATTGGTTTGAGTGCCTGCTCGTGGACACTGGCCGATCGCCCGTCCCAAAACATACCATTTTTGTGCCAGGCAAGATTCATGACGGCCATTGCCTGCCTTTTGCCCGGCATCTGTTCAACACCTATGGAAAATTGAAGGCTATCCGAAAACGCGTGTTGTTGCCGGTGGCAATCGGCACAGGATTGTGTGCCGTCTTTCGACAATGCCTTTTCATAAAAGAGCATTCGGCCAAGTAACACACCGGCATTGGTAGGTTGGTTGGCGGATGCAAATTGCGGATCGGGAAAATCGCGAAAGTTGACGGTGTAAGGGGTAGGGTCGAATACCGCAGGCGGTTCTGTCGGCTCTTTTTTGCAGGCCAGAACAAGGCTTGTCAGCAGGAATACTGAAAAGACAATTTTTTTCATAACAATGATTTGCTGTTATCTAAATGCAGGAATGGCTGGTACACACGCCTGTGCATGGAGTCCTGTGTACGTGATGTGAAACCACGAGACACATAAGGGAACACGCAGCGGAGCGCGTACCAGTGTTAGCGGGATATTCCCCATAGGCTTCCCGAAAAAATCTGTGCTGATTTGTAAAAATCCGTTGCCCAGTCCTGTTAAGGCGAGTATGACAAATGGCCGTCGGAAAAGGGCAGACTATTGGCTGTCAAACGGATGGTCCATTCCTATTTTAGGAGGAAGTGCAATGGAGAGATAGACGGCAGCCGGTATTTTGTTCAGAAAATACCAGTCCGCTTTGGTAAACGAAGGATCTTCGGGCAATGGACAAACAAATACCCCTTGTGTCAAAAATGCCTGAAACCCGGAATTAGTGGAATGAGAGCAGGGGCAACTTTTTCCGGAACAATTGCCTTTGCAACCTTTGTGCGTTTTGCAGAACTCACAACCAGTTTGCTCTGAGGTATTGCAACAGGTCTTGCGTACCGTTTTGGCTGTTTCCTTTTTGCAACACCCCTTGCTGCCTCCACAAGCCAGTGCAGGGGTGGATGACAATGCCGAAAACAGGCATGTCAGTAAGAGGGAATAAACAATGTAGGCCGAAAAACGCATAAACCGAATGCAAATATAAATGCCTGGCAGATTTTTTCCGCATCCCTTAGTTATTGTGCCCTCCATTGCCGAGTATCGATTAATGTCAGTAGGGTTTTGGAACACTGCCGGCATTTAGACTTCTTTTCGCTCCCCACCTTGCGACAACAAAAAAAAGCCCAAACACGCCCCAAAGTATCGTATTGGTCCATGCCGAAAGGTGTTGTAGCAGCACCCGATCGTTGTGATACCAAAGTGGCACGGTTTCGCCCATTTGATACCAGGCTGGCGCTGCATAGATGTCCGACTCGTAAATCTGTGTCACACCTGCGGCATCTTTGTATTCCAGTACCACGGCATACGAAATAGGTGCACCCGGTTTGCTTCCGTTCATCGTCCGATAACCTGTTACGATGCCAGTGCTGCGCGTGCCGGACAGCATTGTCCAGCCTTTTTGCAAACCACCCAGCGCACATGCGGTAAGGCAGATGATACTCAATAATGTGAGCGACTGCAGGATAGTGGTTTTGAGGCCCCTGTTATCGAACGTCCTTTTGTTTTTCATCGATGTAAATCAAAAACTGTTTTTATTCGTCCTGTTTAATAAATCAAATTTTCAACGCCTACCACCCGAAATATATGGAAAAAGAGAAAAACCTGGAACTGGACCGCCTCGTATTCTTTAGCGATGCGGTCGTAGCCATCGCCATCACCCTGCTGGCGCTGGATCTCCAACTGACGCCCGCAGGAGAACACCTGGTTTTTTCCGACATCTGGAATGCCTGGCCGCGTTTTTTGGCCTTTTTTCTGTCGTTTTTTATGATCGCCATGTTCTGGAAAATTCACCACGAGTTTTTTTTCCACATTCAGCACATCGACGAGAAACTGATGGGCTTCAACCTGGCCTGGCTGGTTTTTATTACCACCCTTCCTTTTACCACCAGCCTGCTCAGCGAGCACCTGAGCGACCTGCCTGCCATCTTTTTGTATTGCCTCAACATTTTTATGCTGAGCATTTTTCAAAATTTCATCTGGGATTATGCCTGTGACCGACTTATTTACCTGCCCGGCGTGCCTATAGACAGCCCAAAAGAAACCTTGCTAAAATCCGGCACGAGTGATGAAACCATTACCCTGTTTCGGCTGGCCTGCAATATTGCCATGGCCAATGCCTTGCTGGCCCTGTTGCTCTCCTTGTGGTGGCCCGCCGTGGCGCTCGTGGTATTGTTTTCACGCATTATCTTTTTTAGAACGGCGGCGATTCAGTGGATGGAGCGCGGCTTGGAACGGCGCGGGAGGTTTGGGCGCGGGAAACACTAAGAAAATGGTCGAAATCTTTTATTGATTTTGATTCATTGACTGAAACAAATTTCCCAACACTTGAAAAACGTCTTTTACCACGGCCTCGCTTTCTACGGGTAGTTTTACATAAGTCTGGCCTGTTTTTTCATCTTTTTCAACGATTTGTGCAACCAAGCGGGCTGTGGCGTCCCGGTCGCTCAGGGTATTGGCGAGTTGAGTGAAAAAGCGAATGCCATCTTGTACAAGTGTTTGTGGTTCCCGATTTTTTCCTGCTAGGTTGTTCGATTGGGATGCGCCGCTTGAATGACGTTGCTGGTTGGGCGATTCCTGTTCAGACTGTTGAGATATTTCATCTAGGAATGGTGTCTCTTCTTCTTCAGGAACAAACAATGGCTCCGGCTTGGCCGATTCATCGGGTTGCTCCACCAACTCGTCGGCAGGCGCCTCTTCTTCGGCGCCCACAGGAACAATGGAATCCCGGGTAATCATCTCTACCGATTCCATAAACTTGCGGAACTTGTCGTCGCCGAGGAAAATACAATCGTCGCCGGCATCCAACACACCTGCGGCCATGCTTTTTTTAAACTGCAACACGCCCAGCAGGTTGTGCTCGATGGTGCCTTGCGCCACCAAATTGATGATATTGACCGGTTTTTCTTGTCCGTACCTGTAAATACGTCCGATGCGCTGCTCTAGCACGCCGGGGTTCCAGGGTATATCGAGGTTTACGAGCCAGGCGGCGCGTTGCAGGTTGAGCCCCACTCCGCCCGCATCGGTGCTCAGAAAAACGCGTACTTCCGGGTCGCGGTTAAAATCATCATATAAGGCACCACGGTCTTTGCCGGGCACATCGCCGTGCAGGTGCCGAAAGGATATCCCCATCTCGTTCAAGGCAGTAGCGACCAGGCCAGTCATGCGTGCCCATTGACTGAACACCACTACTTTTTCCCCTTCTATTTCGAGAATATCGGATAAAATATTGCGTAGTTCGTCAATCTTGGTTTGGTAATTGGTTTGAGTATCAACGATATACGTGCTATCGCAAACCATCCGCATCAAATTGAGGAACTTGAGCAGGTTGTTTCGATCCTGTTCGTCGAGAAAGCCCCAGCGTTGCCATTTGGCCACTAATTTGGCCACCTGATCGGCATATTCCCGGTGCATGGCATTTTGTTCCTGGGTCATAGGAATCACCAGGTTTTTATCGCTGCGCTTGGGCAATTGCGTCAATACTTCCTTTTTGGTGCGCCGTATGAGGCGATTTGCCAGGGTCTGGCGTATTTCATGCAGGTTTTGATACCCGATGATGCGGCCGTTTTCCGACATGATTTGATACCGTTTGAAAAAATGGTGTCGCGCGCCCAATACAAAAGGGTCGACAAACTGAACCAGGCCGTACAGTTCTTCCAGGTTGTTTTCAATCGGGGTGCCGGTGAGCACCACACTGTACCGCGTATGGATACGCCGCACGCTCTGGGCAATTTTGGTGCGCCAGTTTTTGATGCGTTGCGCCTCATCCAGAATAATCAGGTCGAAGTCGGCGGCGTTCATTTCCGCCCAGTCGTACAAGGCAGTGTGATAACCTGCAATTTGGTAAAACCACCCGTTTTTCTGGTACTGCGCCTTGCGGGCAAGGGCATTCCCCTCTACGACAGCGGCTTCTTCGCGGCCGGTAAATTTTTCAATTTCCGTTTTCCATTGGTATTTCAGCGATGTAGGCGCCAGAATCAGCACTTTTTCAATATGGTGTTCGCGGCGCATCAGTTCGGCCAATGCAACAGCCTGTGCGGTTTTTCCGAGGCCCATTTCGTCGCCAATCACCGCCCGACCGTTTTGATAGGCAAATAAAACGCCCTCTTCCTGGTATGGGAAAAGTGGCAATTGCAGCAAGCCGTCGAGGAATTTCTTGCGCTCGGGTTTTGACAAGTGCTGGATTTTCCGCGACCGCCGTTGGTGTTCCCGCAATTCCAGCACGCGTTCCAGCGCGTCGTCGTAGCATCGGAAATCAGGGGAAATAGTTCTGGCATTCTGTAAAAAGGAATCAAATTGAGCCAGTCCTTCCTCTGTCAGGTGCAAGTGGTCGTCAAAATAATCGATGGCCAGGTCGATTATCTCCGTTTCCGATTCCGTACCAACGCGCAGGCATATAGCGCGCTGATGCTGATAATCGACGTAAACGGAAGAATAGGCCCGCGTTTCCTCCATTTTCAGTTGCCTTTTTAGTCGTTTGTGGGCAATGTACTGAAAGACGGTTTCTATGTGTTTGCAGGTTCCGAGGCCGTTGATTTTAAAGTCGAAACAACTGCAAAAATTTGCGCCGGGCTTAGCCGATCGCAGCGCAACTTTATAGGTGTTTCCGGAAGCCGGATTGGACACTTCGTAATCGGCATACACGCGTTCCGGGCTGATTTTTTCAACAACAAACGGGTTGTCGGCCGCAAATTGTCGCCGAAGTGCGGCCTGCCAGTGCTCCAGGCTCATGCCCTCCGGCTGTTTGTGGTAGGGAACTTCTTTGTGGGCTTTCTTTTTAGACTTTTTATCGCTGCGCGTTTTGCGTCCTGCTGCCATTTTGTTTGAAATTTGGCATCAAGGTAAGGGGAGATGATGTGAGATTAATCCGATGCAGTCTTATATATTGTTTAAACCTGTATAATGTATCCTTTCTTGCTCCAGTCGGAGCAAATTGCGGTTTAATCGCTCGAATGTAGTGATCTTTGCAGGATTAGGTTTACAGATACCCCACATCTCATCTGCTCGATAATCTTTGATAATCTCATAGATGTCATTAATTAGTGCTTTCATTTTGCTGTCTATCGATTTATGTTATTATGATAGACTGGTATTGTCAAATATTATGCCTAATCTGAACACTCCCAATTAAACTTGCTTTTGTAGCATTCCTCATCTTCAAGCCCAAAAATAGCAATACCGCCACACCTACTAAAAATACACAGGACAAGTTCCCGGACTGATACCGATTCTCTCAGGATTGGTACTCTTAGATGATTCTTTACTCGTAATTTTACAGATGTAAAGAGGTTGGGAGAGGTGAGAAATCCCTACCTTGAGAGGGTATATTTTGCAGACGTATCACTACTGTTTCACAACTAGACAGCCCTGGGGGAAATAAAAAAAGGAGTTACATTTCTGTAACTCCTTGATAATTCGTGCGGAAGGCGGGAGTCGAACCCGCACACCATTACTGGCGTACGCCCCTGAAACGTATGCGTCTACCAATTCCGCCACTTCCGCAGTGTACTGTGTGTTTCAAAAGCGGATGCAAAAGTACAACCGTTTTTATTCTGTGCAAGTCCTTTGGAAAAAATTTCTTCGAAAAAATGTAGCGGGGTTCCAAGACCTTTGCCCCATGAAATTTCTGCTCATACAAACCGCTTTTATCGGCGATGTGATCCTGGCCACGCCCATCATCGAGCGGCTGCGGCAGGCGTATCCGGAGGCACTGATCGATGTGGCCCTGCGCAAAGGCAACGAATCGCTGCTGGCGGGGCACCCGCACGTGCGCAAGGTGTATGTGTGGCGCAAGAAAGAAGAAAAGTACCGGGGGCTGTGGCAACTGGCCCGCGAGATGCGCCGCGAGCGGTACGACTGGGCGATCAATTGTCAGCGTTTTGCCGCTTCGGGCATCATGACCCTGTTATCCGGTGCGCGACACACGGTGGGATTCGACAAAAATCCGCTGTCTTGGTTATTTTCCCGGCGGGTAGCGCATCGCTTTGGTACGCCGGAGCAGCCCATCCATGAGGTAGAGCGCAACCTCTCGCTCATCGCGCACCTGTGCCCCGACAAGCCCTTGCAGCCGCCGCGCCTGTATCCGTCGGAGCAGGATTATGCCGATGCGCAGCGTTTACAACCGGCTACGGGGCCTTACGTCACCATTGCGCCCACGTCTGTGTGGTTTACAAAGCAGTATCCGGCGCACAAATGGGTGGAACTTATTCGCCGTTTTTCGCCGACCACCACGGTGTTTCTGCTCGGCGGGCCGGCGGATGCGGCTGCCTGCGAGGCCATTCGAACGGCCGTGCCCGGGCAGGCAGTCGTCAATTTGTGTGGGCAACTCTCATTTCTGCAGTCGGCCGCCCTGATGGCGGGCGCGGCCATGAACTACGTCAACGATTCGGCGCCCATGCACATGGCCTCGGCGGTCGACGCGCCGGTCACCGCCGTATTCTGCTCCACCGTTCCTGCTTTCGGGTTCACGCCGCTTTCTCAAAATGCCGTCGTCGTGGAAACGAGTGAAAACTTATCGTGCCGCCCCTGTGGATTGCATGGTTACGCCGCCTGCCCGAAAGGACATTTCCGATGTGCGGAAAGCATCCAGGTAACGACGTTCAAAATCCCCTAAATGTGCGGTTTTGCCAAGGAGCGGCGGGTATTTGCCGGTAAGCGGCGGTTAAATGAAAAAAAATTACTTATTTTAAATTTTTACATTATCGGCAGATATGGTTCTTTTCTGTAATGAAAAACAAAACGATTTGATTTTTTTGTTTTAATTTTATTAATCATTCACTTGTTTTTTTGATAATTTGAAAACAAAAAAAGGGGTGTTTTGCTACCCTGCGCAAGGGCCTACATATTGCCGAATAAAAAAAATCGTTCATATTTGCAGTGTCAAACAAAGCAAGGCACGTCGGGAACAAACCCCGGCGTTTTTTAAAAACAAAACTTTGAGTGGCAAAGTGCTTTCGTCCGTTCCTTGCGGAAAACGCACAAACAGATGGATTGAAAGAGTAAGGAATTTCAGTTCATACTTTGAGAAACTGTTACCAAATGACTGGGTGTGCGTCTTAAACCACAAACATCCAGAAAAAGAAAATAGCCCACCTGGGCAAAGACAACCGAAGGCGGGGGCCCTCCGGTCCTTTCAAATGAGAAAGGGCGGGGGGCCGATTTTTTTATGGCAGTTTCCTTCTCCGGGCAACCGCAATTATTTCTGCCGCGTCAATGCCGATAACCGGCGCATCAAGTGTCTGATAGCCCTTATTTTTACCCTTTCTCCAGGTGTAGACACCTGACATTCAGACTATGCAAAAACAGTTTTTACTCCCTGTCTTTTTTCTTATTTGCGGCATTTTGCCCGTTTTTTCTCAAAAATACAGCAACGAATTCCTGGCCATCGGCGTAGGTGGCCGGGCTCATGGCATGTCGGGCGCCCAAACGGCGCTGGCCAACGACCTGACTTCCGTGTACTGGAACGCAGCAGGGCTGACGGAAATCGACGCGCCGCTGCAACTGGCCGGTATGCACGCCGAGTGGTTCGGTGGGGTAGGGCAGTACGACTTTCTGAGTTTCGGCAAATCGCTGAACCGCGAAAAAAAGGCATTTCTGGCTTTTTCGCTGATTCGCCTGGGCATCGATCAGATTCCTTACACCATTAACCTGGTGGAGCCCGACGGCACCATCAATTACGACAATATTTCCGAGTTCTCGGCAGCCGATTATGCTCTGATGGGCAGTTATGCGCGCAAACTGCGCAATCCGCACCTGTCTATCGGCGGTTCGGTCAAAATTATCCGCCGAGTCATCGGCAGCATCGGCAGTTCCTGGGGCTTCGGCGCCGATCTGGGTCTTCAATATCGGAAAGGCAACCTGATGCTGGGTGCGCAGGGCCGCGACCTGACTACGACTTTTAATGCCTGGTCGTTCAACCTGACGGAAAAGGAAAAGGCCGTTTTTGACAGCACAGGCAACGAAATTCCGGTGAGCAATACCGAAATCACCAAACCGCGCTTTGTGCTGGGTGGCGCTTACCGACTAAAACTCGGCGAAAAAACCACGCTGATTCCAGCCATCGACCTGGAATGGACCACCGACGGCCAGCGCAATGTGCTGATCAGCAGCAGCGCTATCAACATCGACCCACGCATCGGTTTTGAACTCGATTACAACCGTTTTGTGCAAATTCGGGCCGGAATGGGCAATTTCCAGCGGGTAAAAGACGACTTCGACCCCAACAAGGAACAACTTTCCCTGCAACCCAACTTTGGCGTCGGGTTGCGCCTGGGCCGCGTACAACTGGATTATGCGCTGACGGATATCGGCAATGTATCGCAGGTGCAGTATTCGCATATTTTTTCGGTGCGACTTGATTTTAAGGAGCGACGGGCCATCCAATAACCCTGCCTGCCTTCCTTCTTACCCTTTGCCTTTTGCATCTTGCCTTTTGCCTCTTAAAATAATTTCTCCCCGATCGTTGGCACAAACTCCGCCGACGTGTATCTTTGCTTTGTCCTTTTAATCCGGAAGGGCTTTTCAAAGCCTCCTCCATCCCATTTCCCGATCGCAGGCGTTCTTCGGTGCGCTGAAGGTGTTTGGCTCTTCGGCGGCGTTTTCGTCGCCAGTGCATATTCCCTTTTTCTTTTATAATCTCATGGTTTGCCCCTCCCGTTAGGCTCGCAGTGAGGGGCTTTTTAAAGACTCGTTTTACGGGTCTTTTTTTATTTGTACCAGTATAAAGCACTTGCCTGCCTATGCGCCCATTGCTACTTTTTTGTTGCCTGTTGATGTCTGTCGGGGTTCATTCCCAGGTTTTTATGCGCCCATTCGACAACGCTGCCATGCTGGCCATGGGTGGGGCAGGCATTGCCCTGCCCGGCATTTCAAATGGCCTCACCAATGACGCGCAGGCAGGACTTCCGGGAAAGAAAAACGGCGTTTGGGCAGGTTCGGCCAATCCCTACACCATTTCCGGCTGGCACGCCAGTCAGTTGCAGGCGCTGCTGGGACTGGGAAAAAACAGCGGCGTAGGGCTCGACTGGATGCACTCGGGCACCACGGCATACGGCGAACATCGCATCCGTCTGTTGTACGGTCGCCGGCTCGGGGAAAAGATTTTTCTGGGTGGCTCGGCGGATTTTTTGCGGGTCACCGCGCAGGAGTACGGCTCGGCCAATGCGGCCACCTTCAGCCTGAGCATCCTGGCACAGGCGCTGCCCAAAGTGTGGGTGGGCGCCAAATTGCAAAACCCCTTTCAGCAAAAAATCGGCGACGATATTCCGCTCTCTCTTTTCCGCGTGGGCGCTGTCTGGAAACCTTCGGAGGTGTTTATGCTTTCCTTTGAAACGGAAAAAGACGTAGAACGCGCCGCTCAGATAAAATCAGGCTTCGAATACCGGCCACACCGATTGCTGGCTATCCGGGCAGGCATGCGCACAGGTGCGGCCGCCCGCATCGGTTTTGGCGCCGGACTGCGGCTCAAAAACGGCCTCGCGCTGGATGTAGGCACCGAGTGGCATTCGAGCCTGGGTATTACGCCTACGGCAATGGTGTCGTGGAGGAAAGAATGAGATATGCTTCGGCTTCGCCGAAGGGGACTTGGGATTTTGCGGATCAAGCGGATGAAGTGGATTTTTGTGGCCTGGCGGCCACTTTTTTGATTTTCTGCGTATTTTATTCTTATAACAATAATTGCACTTCCCGAACACGCCCGTATTCAATCCATCTGCCGCCGAAGGCGGAAAATCAAAAACTGGCCGACAGGCCACAAAATCCGCTTGATCCGCTTGATCCGCAAAATCCGCAAAATCCCAAGTCCCCTCTTCGGCGAAGCCGAAGCCCAAAAATCCCCCACAAAATCCCGATCTTTGTCTCCGAAACACAAGCCTTACCGAATAAAAGTACATTTTAACATGAAAAACATCACTGTCATTGGCAGCGGCACCATGGGCAACGGCATTGCCCACGTATTTGCACAATATGGATACCAGGTCACACTGGTGGATATTGCGCAGGCCGCGCTCGACAAAGCCATGAGTACCATCGGGGCCAACCTCGACCGGCAGATTAAAAAAGGCGTGCTCACGGAGGAGGAAAAAACAGCCATCCTCGGACGCCTGCACCCTGAAACCGACCTGCAAAAAGGGGTAGCCCATGCAGACCTGGTGGTAGAAGCGGCTACGGAAAATACCGACCTGAAACTGAAAATTTTCCGCGATATGGATCAGTTTGCACCTGCAACGGCCATCCTCGCCACCAATACGTCGAGCATCAGCATCACCAAAATTGCTGCCGCCACCCGCCGCCCCGCACAGGTGATCGGCATGCACTTTATGAATCCGGTGCCGGTGATGAAACTGGTAGAGGTGATTCGCGGATACGCTACCTCCGACGAGGTGTGCACCACGATCATGGACTTGTCGCGCAAACTGGAAAAAGTGCCGGTTGAAGTCAACGACTATCCCGGTTTTGTGGCCAATCGCATTCTGATGCCTATGATCAACGAGGCCATTTACACCTTGTACGAAGGCGTCAGTGGCGTGGAAGAAATCGATACGGTCATGAAACTCGGCATGGCACACCCGATGGGGCCACTGCAACTGGCGGATTTTATCGGACTGGATGTTTGTCTGTCCATTTTGCGCGTGCTGCAAGATGGTTTTGGGCAGCCGAAATACGCACCTTGCCCCCTCTTGGTCAACATGGTTACTGCCGGCAAACTCGGCGCAAAAAGCGGCGAAGGATTTTACATACACACGCCCGGCTCGAAAGAACTGGTGGTGGCCAGAAAATAACCGCTAACAAATGCTAAAAACGCAATCCCATGAAAAAAATCCTTCTTGCATTATGGCTTGCCAGTTATCTGGTACCTGCAACCGCTCAAACTGAAGTAAAAATCAGCCCTTTACCGCTCCTGTTTGGCGGTATAGCCGCGTCCCTTGAATTTGGTACTTCGCGCGATTTCGGCATCGATGCCGACCTGTATTTCATTGATGGATCGGGCGGAGGGAATGTGAGCGCCAAGTATTACTTAACGCCCAATTATGGTCTCGACCGGTTCCACATCGGAGGGTTTGTGGGGGCGCGTGAAGAGGCTGTCGGCGTGGGCTTTCTGATTGGTTACAAATGGATCTCCCGGAAAAATATCCTGTTTGAAATTGGTGCGGGACTGGGACGCAGTTTCACCGAGGATGATTACTTGCTGGGATATGGAAAGTTGCACATGGGCTACCGCTTCGGAAAAAAGGTGTCGGAGCCTTCGAAACCGCCTTCCCAGAATTATTGATTTTTTTTGAGTGTTTTGGTGTTTTGGTGTTTTTGAGGGGCTTCGCGCTTGGCACTAAAGGATAATTTCATGTACAAAAACTGCGTACTATGAAATTCCTGCTATGCTGCCTTACCCCCTCGAAAACACCAAAACACCAAAACACTAAAACACCCCTAAACCGGCAAATTGTCAAACTCATAAATCTTGTGTGGCATCGGCCCGCCGGCAGGTACCTCAATCAGCGGGTTGATAATGCCGTCGTGCAGGTCGTACACCCAACCGTGGAGGTGTGGCGCATTGCGTTTTTTCCAGGCTTCCTGCACAATGGAGGTTTCGGCCACGTGAAATACCTGTTCGATCACGTTCAACTCGATCAATCGCTGGAGGCGTTCTTCTTCGGTCGGCTGCTCGGAAATTTCCGTTTCATGCAGGCGATACACATCCTTGATGTGGCGGATCCAGTTGTTGATGAGTCCGAAAGAGTGGTTGCTTATAGCCGCTTTTACCCCGCCGCAGTTGTTGTGTCCACACACAATAATGTGTTTTACTTCCAGCACTTCCACGGCGTATTGCAGCACGCTCAGCATATTCAGGTCGGTATGTACCACCAGATTGGCCACATTACGGTGGATAAAAATTTCGCCAGGGTGCGTACCAGTAATTTCATTGGGCGGTACGCGGCTGTCGGCACAACCGATCCACAGGTATTCCGGACGTTGTACGTTTACCAGGCGGGTAAAATACTCGGGATCTTCCTTGACCATTTTAGTGGCCCACTCCTTGTTGGATTGCAGCAGCCGTTGGTAGTTTTCCATAAACAATTGAAAAGATGTGAAAATAAGGTTTGTTTCGTCAGCATTAGCAAGCAAGTCAGAAGAAGGGATGCTGAGAAAGAAGGCAACCTTAAACACGCAGTTACCGATAGCAAAAAGGAGGTCGCGCAGATAAACACAGTGGCACTTCTATTGTTTCAGTTGCCGCAATTGTCTCTGCGAAGTCGGGTGCAAAAGAACAACTTTTTTTGTATTTCGATTCAGGGGAAAAAAATCCAGGGTTGCGACACAGCGCATTTTTCCTGCTCCTTCGTCCTGACCATTACATTTCACATGAAAAGTCTTTGAAAATTGTAGCGCACGCACGCTTTTCGATGACCGAGTTCCTACTTTTGCACCCGTTATGGAAAAAGTAAAATGTCTGATAATCGGCGCCGGCCCGGCAGGGTACACGGCGGCCATCTATGCTGCACGCGCAGGCCTGCGTCCCGTCATGTACACTGGCCCTCAACCCGGCGGTCAGTTGATGATTACCAATGAGGTAGAAAACTACCCCGGATACCCCGACGGCCGAAACGGCCCGGAGATGATGGAAGATTTTAAAAACCAGGCCCTGCGGTTTGAAACCGACATCCGCAATGAAATGATCACCAAAGTGGATTTCAGCGGCCCGGTACACAAGGTTTGGGCTGAAAGCGGCCACATGATCGAAGCGCATACCGTGATTATCGCAACGGGCGCCAGTGCCAAATGGCTGGGTATTCCGGGCGAAGATCGCCTGCAAAACCTCGGTGTATCGGCTTGCGCGGTGTGCGACGGCTTTTTCTTCCGCAAACAGGACGTTGCCATCGTGGGTGGCGGCGACACGGCTGCCGAAGAAAGCACGTACCTGGCTAAAATCTGCAATAAAGTACACTTGCTGGTTCGCCGCGACGAAATGCGCGCCTCCAAAATCATGCAGGAACGCGTGCTCAATACCCCGAACCTCATCGTACACTGGAATACTTCTCCTGAAGAAGTGCTGGGCGACGACGGCGTGACGGGCGTGCGCATCAAAAACAACAAAACCGGAGAAAGCAGCGAACTCACCGTAACGGGCTTCTTCGTAGCCATCGGTCACCAGCCGAATACGGATATTTTCGAAGGCTGGCTCGACCGCGACGACAGCGGCTACCTGATTACTGCTCCGGGTCGCACTTTTACCAAAGTACCCGGCGTATTTGCTTGCGGCGATGCACAGGATAAAGTGTATCGCCAGGCCGTAACGGCCGCGGGTACAGGGTGCATGGCGGCCCTCGATGCCGAGCGTTATCTCGTGGAAAAAGGCGTTTGATTCCGCCGGGCCGCGTTTCGTGTTTTGTGTTGGGAAAATTACCTTTGTTGCAAAAGGGAACCTTCCCAACACACAACACTCCTCCCGGAACAATATGGAACGAAACCGCGAATACTTCAAAAACCTGCTCGCCGATAATGCACAGGACACCCTGTTCGACGAGTTGTTTACCCTTTTTTCATTCCATAAAATGCGGTTCAAAGACCGCGTCGTGAGCGAAAAAAACGATGCGCTGGTGCTGCTTTCCGGCAAACTAAACGCCGCCCAGGAAAGCCACCAACTGGGCATGACCAGCGCCGAAGAGTTCAATATGGAACTCAGCAGGGTCAATTTTTCTATCCTGGAACTGCTGAATGAATTGCCCGATTCTTTCTTTATACAAGCCATTCAGGTAGAAGATAACCCGCCCGGTGCCACCCGGCAAATCAGTATTTCGGCAGGCCTGGGCAACGGAATGTTCTGGATAGCGTCCGTTTTTGTGATGATGGTAAGCCTGGGCTCGCTTATCCAGCATAACATCATTCCTTTTGTGTTTACGCTCGTGGCAGCGCTTGTTTGTATGCCGCCGGCCTATCAGTTTCTTTCTCAAAAACTGGGTATTTCATTGAGCAATTCCGTACGTATTTTACTGGTCATTGTGCTGACGGCAATCGGGCTTTCTTTCGCACCAAAGAAGGGACAACAAAATGTGGAAGCGGAAGGCAGGATTCTTAATTATACAAAATGACAAACATGAGTTCATCCAGATTTTTTTGGACTGATATTTATTTTCCGTAGAGTAGTTTCCCTCAGATGGCACTGGTTTATTTTCCGTAGAGTAGTTTCCCGCAGAACTCGCAGATTTACCCGCAGAACTCGCAGAACGTAGAGTACACCTTTTTCTTCAAAGCGATAATGAGGTGTACTCTACGTTCTGCGAGTTCTGCGGGTAAATCTGC
>Ga0209572_1000382_pt1 | contig 71838 bp, 48 predicted proteins | sample EBPBio232012_DNA_FD_185867 | JGI IMG/M metagenome (GOLD analysis project Ga0209572, IMG submission 185867) | Wastewater treatment Type I Accumulibacter community from EBPR Bioreactor in Madison, WI, USA - Reactor 1_1/23/2012_ DNA (SPAdes)... | ecosystem: Engineered > Bioreactor > EBPR >...
ATGTGGGAGATGTGATCAGTGGCCAGACCTGTGCGAACCGTTATACTATTACCAGAACTTACCGCGCAACGGATGCCTGTGGCAATTTTGCTGAGTGTACGCAGACCATCACGGTGAACGATCAGACTGCACCGGTGATTACCTGTCCCGCTGCATTGACGGTGAGCTGTGCATCAGCTGTACCTGCTGCAAATATTGCGCTGGTGACCGCTACGGACAACTGCGGTGGTGCTGTTACAATCACGCATGTGGGAGATGTGATCAGTGGCCAGACCTGTGCGAACCGTTATACTATTACCAGAACTTACCGCGCAACGGATGCCTGTGGCAATTTTGCTGAGTGTACGCAGACCATCACGGTGAACGATCAGACCGCACCGGTACTGACCTGCCCGTCCAATATTACAGTTAGCACACCGGCCGGATCCTGTACCGCAGTGGTGAATTTCACGCCAACGGCAACTGATAACTGTAACGGTGCTGTAACGATTGTGAGCGTACCGGCTTCCGGGTCAGTATTTGCGATAGGTACAACGGTAGTGAATGTAACCGCCACGGATGCCTGTGGTAACAGCAGTACCTGCAGCTTTACAGTTACGGTAACTGATGGCCAGCTGCCTGTTATCAGTCAGCAACCGGTGAACCGGGTTGTTTGTGCCGGAACAAATGCCACGTTCAGCGTTGCGGCAACAAATGCGGTTAGTTATCAGTGGCAGCAGTGGAATGGGTCAGCCTGGGTGAATATAGCAGGGCAAACTGCGGCTACCTTTACAGTCAACAATGCCGCATTTTCACAAAACACCAGTACATACCGTGTGGCCGTTATAGGTCGTTGTACCACAATACAGTCAGCTGCAGCATCATTATATGTCAACCCGCTTCCGCTGGTACAGGTAAATGCATCTATTTCCCCGGCACTTCAGCCCGGACAGGTGCTTAATCTTACTTCTGTAGTTAGTCCTGCCGGAGGTACTTACAGCTGGTTACTGAATGGCAGTCCACTTGCCGGTCAGCAAGCGGCTTCAATTACTGGAATTACAGTAGACGGACAGGGTACCTATAAACTGGTATATACAGATCCTAACGGATGTACCAGTAGTTCTGCAGATGTGCTAGTGAGTGCTGGTCAATCCAATAATATCTGGGTTTATCCGAACCCCAATACGGGTAATTTCAACCTGCGTTTTTATAATACACCGGGAGAGAAAGTAATGGTTTCCGTATTTGATGCTAAGGGAGCACGCGTATACCAGCGTGAATACACTACGATAGCACCGTATACCAACATGCCGGTAAATCTCAGTGCTATGGGAATGGCAGACGGGGTTTATACCGTGATGGTGAATGGCCTGAACGGTAAGCTGATAGGGTCTAAACGGATTGTTGTTTATAAAAATTAATATTCGATAAATCAAAAGAGGGCTGGCTTAATACCGGCCCTCTTTTTTTGGTCAGACAATAATATATTCAGCGGGCTACTTGCTGAAATCAGCTCCTTCACTTACTGCGGCCCATTCCTCAAAGTCCTTTCTCAGTTCTTCCAGTTTGAGACGGGCACCTTTCAGTGCGGCGGCACCGAGCAGTAAACGGAGTGGCGGGTTTTCAGTTTCGGTAACCTGTATCATGGCTTTTGCCGCTTTGACAGGATCGCCTGGCTGATTGCCGCTATATCCGCGGATATCGCCCATATTTTTCCAGGCAGTGTCTTTGTAATCTTCAATTTTAATGCTGGTATTATTGGCGGAACGGCCGGCCCAGTCGGTACGGAAACCACTCGGACAAATTACCGTAACCTTAATACCCAGGGGTGTGACTTCTTTATAAAGCGCTTCACTGAGTCCGTCCACCGCATATTTCGTGGCATTATAAAATCCGACAGCAGGGAAGGAGCGCAACCCGCCGATAGACGCTACATTCAGAATATGCCCGCTGCGTTGCTGGCGCATATACGGCAGTACGGCATTGGTCATATTCGCCAGGCCAAAGAAATTAATTTCAAACATCCGTCTTACTTCATTTTCCTCGCTTTCTTCAACTGCGCCAAAATAGCCAATCCCCGCATTATTGACTAATACATCTATGCGGCCAAAACGGCCGATAGCTGCCTGTACCGCGTCTTGTATTTGTTGCGGAACGGTTACATCCAGGGACAGGGCCAATGCGCTTTCCGGGTAAGCGGCAACTATATCCGCTACCTGTTCCGGTTTGCGGGCGGTTACGACAACTTTATATCCGTTGGAAAGGGCTTCTTTTGCCAGTTCACGACCAAAACCTGTGGAACAACCGGTGATGAACCATACTTTATTGGGGGTACTCATGTGATGTGATTTTGTTGAGTAACAAAAGTAGGAGATTTATGTTCAGGAGGGGGAAATGAGCAATGAGTAATCAGTAATGAGTAAAGGGGGAAGATGCTGAAAGAATGGAAACATTTTCTATGGCGGAGGTTTCAATTTTATAAACCAGTTCGATTAGCTACTGATTACTCATTACTCATTATTCATTACTCATTGCTCATTATTCAGTCATTCCCGATCAGGTTCTCGTACAACACATTCACCACCTTCCGGATCACCGTATTAAATCCCTCGCTGTATTTAAGATCGCATCCGTTACTGATGACAACAATGCCGAATTTATCTTTAACATTAAAGAACATCGCACTGTGCAGTCCGTAAGCGGAGCCGGTATGGCCCGTCATTATTTTTCCGGGAATTAATTTATCCGTTTGCAGGAGGGCAAATCCATATCCTTCTTTTTCCGAATATGGAGTTTGCATGGCCCGGGCACTTTTTTTAGAAAGGATTCTTTTTCCCTTTGTTTTCCCCAGGTTCATATGCATCATCATATAACGGGCCAGGTCCGGGGCGGAGATCTTCATGCCACCGGTTGGTGAAAACACCGGTGTACTGTAGCCCATGGTATAGGCGGCAATTTCAGCACTGCGCGGATTGTACGCCCCCGGCGAAAGAAAGAAACGTGCGGAATCACCATTATACTCATAGATGGAAGCAAAACGGGATTTATCCAGCGAGTCCACACAATAACCACCATATAGTCCGAGCGGATCAAGGATATGGTGTTTCACATACTGATCAAACCGTTCACCGGAATATTTCTCGATAATGGTGCCTGCCATATTAAAGTTGAGGTTGCAATACTGGTAACCTTTTCCCGGTTGATAGTCGTTATAGCATTTAGCCCAGTCAGGATTTTTAGCAGGGTTGATCGCATCGAGGGTGAAATACCCCTGACTGTCATTGATCGATGACAGATGCGACAACAAAAGCCGGAGGGTGATGATCGTTTCCGGATATTTCGGATTCCGTACAGTAAAACCCATCAGGTCACTGACATCTGTATCCAGCGATATCTTTTTCTTTTCCACGAGTTGCAGTATGGACGTGGCGGAAAAGGATTTGGAAATCGAGGCGATCCGGAACAGGCAGTCAGGGGTAAGGGGGGTATTGGTCTCCCGCTCTTTGACACCGAACGCCTGTGTATAGATCAGTGTATTGTTTTTTACTACGGCCACGGAAAGGCCGGTAACCGGTGCTTCTTCCATTATTTTTTTAATCCCGGCTTCGGCTTTACCGGGCTGGCAGTAGCCTGTCTGATCAAAAAGAAAAAGCAGAATGATAACCAGTAGTCCGGCGCTGTACGTTTTTGATTGCATATCCTTCGGTTATAGACAGTAAGCTATCAAAAACCCGTGATATAACCAACCGGGCAGCTGAAGCTTACATCGGGTAAAGCGCATTCCGTGACGGCTGTTCAGCGATTACTGCTGTCGTTGGTCGATCGGGGCTTTGCCATACCCTGTTGCCCGGGTAGGTTTGTGCCGTGCCTGGTATCCGGTGACCGGGCGGGCTTAATTAAAATGTCTTTTTATTACCACCAGGAAAAATGATCGTCCAATTATTTTTGAATGACAAAACATATTACATTGAAACAATCAACTACTCAAAACAGACGGACTGCTATACAGCAGTTGCTGACCGGCATGGCCGGTCTCTCGCTCCTCGGACTTCCTTCCGGCGCGGTAGCCGGGGCATACAGTGCCGATACAAAGACGGTATTGTCGGGTACTGAACCGTTTTATATTCCGCCAGCTGCGCCGTTACAACCGGGTCCGGGAGGACTCGATATCCGTACGCTGATCCATAGTGCGCAAACCAATATGCAATTCTCCTGTGTGGAGTTTGCCGTGGCCGCGCGGAAAATGGGACCGGCACCACACTACCACAAAGAACTGGATGAACTGATGTATGTCCTGGAAGGAACAGCAACCGTTATGGTGGAGGACCGGTTTTATGAAATTCCGGCCGGTGGCTGGCATTTCAGACCTCACGGTAAAGTGCATACGTTTTTTAACAAAACGGATCAGCCATTCCGTGGTATTGACATGTACTTTAACCAGAATTTTGAAGACTACCTCGAAGAGTTAATACACCAGCTTATACCGGAAATGCTGGAGAAGAAACTGACACCGGAGGATCCGGGAATTGCCAAACGAATGCACGATCTCCATGAACGGTTTGGCATCGTGGGATACCCGGAAAAAAGACAGGGAATTATAGAGCAATTCAACTTAATAGCATAACCAGCAAGAGGTATTCTGTCACATGAGCCGGCTTCAGTCTGATCCTGTCTCCGGCCTGCATCCCTTGTGCTATAATTTATACAAATAGCGGTAAAATAATAAATCATGCAACAACTTCTTTTTACAGCAGGCCTGCTGTTGCTTCAGCTGGCAGCTTCCTCACAAAACGGGTATATCCGGCAATCGTTTAAATTGCCTTTCAGCCAGGGTGAAAAGGATTATTATGTCAGGTTAGCAGGTACGGACTATGTCCTCAACGGGGATATTATCGCGGGCAATACCCTGCAGAAGACTATGCTGTACCAGACGAATAATCATGATTTTTATATCTGGCCAAAGGGAGAAATTGCCATTAATATTGATGAAAGCCTGACCAACAGGGTGAACAGGGCGGGTGTGAATATGCGGAAACAGGCGTTGGAAGCCATCGGGGAATTCAACCGGTTAACCAATCTGCGGCTGGTATCCCATACTAATCAGCGTGACTATATCACGTTAAAATTTTCGTCGGATACCACGTATGGAGGATTGTCACCCGTTGGCAGAGTGGGTGGCGAGCAGATAGTCTGGATAACGGCACTTTCGTCAGTGCGCACCTACCTGCATGAGCTGATGCATAGTTTTGGTTTTTACCACGAGCAAAGCCGCCATGACCGTGACCAGTATATAGTGGTGGATACCACAAAGGCGGCTCCTGAATTCCGGTATAATTTTCAGATTGAACCGGGTGTTACCGGTACAGCCTATGATTATAATTCGGTGATGCATTATTCAGCCGGGGCATTTGCCAGTAAAGACGGTGACAGAACGATACGGTGTAAAAACGGGAATGTGGTAACAGATTGCAGTCTGGGTGGCAACCGGTTAAGCGAACTGGATATTGCAGGCATTAACAGCAGCTATTTTTATAATGCTTCGTTACCCCGGGTGGTATACAAGGATTACCTGGTACGGAAAGAAGAGCAACAGGTAACGTTTACAAATCAGCAATCGTCAGGCGCGTTGACAAAAATGACCAATCAGCAACTTGAGGAGGGGATGTACAAAATAAAACTGAACCAGACGGGGAAGTACCTTGCCATTGAAGGTGTAAGCAAAGACAACGGGGCCCGGTTGGTTCAATGGGATTATGTAGATCAGGCCAATCATAAATTTTATATCCGGAAAATAGCCGAAGGCATTTATGTAATCAGTGCTGTACACAGTGGCAGGTATATCAATGCGGCGGGCCAGGGCACCGCAGATGGTACACCGGTGATTCAATGGGATTATGCCGCGCAGGATAATGTACGCTGGAAACTGTATTATAAAACCGGCAACCAGGGATCCGCCTCGGGCTGGGTGATTCAGAATAAAAATTCAGGAACGAATCTTTCTCTTCCATCCTTCAGCGGCAGCAATAACGGGGAAGCCCTGGTGATCCGGAAACAGGGATATAGTGACGGGGCACCGGAAGCGATACAAACATTTAGTTTTGAAAAAATCGGGAACCTTCCTTTGCGGGAGCAGGGACTGTATGATAATTCCCCGGGCATGTTGAAAAAAGTAAAACAATAAACGAGTTATCCCGGTTTCGGTGTTGGTTTATCTACCGAACGTTTTTTCAAATACGGCAAACCGGAGGTCCAGGTTTTTTCTCAACGCCGCTTTTACCTGTTCGTCCTCTATAAAGCTGTACCGGATACTGTTGTATACCATCGCCTTAATGGCTTTATAGGAAATAAACGGATAGCGTTTGGCCAGCAGTACATATTGCCGGGTAATGCTGGTACGCAGTATACCCGCGTCATCTGTACTGATTGTAATGGGCACTGCCGCCTTATAATAAAGGCTGATGGGATGCAGGTCGTCTTTTACATTCAGGATAAATTCATTGCTGCTGAGATTTATTTCCACGGCTACTTCATGATGTTTCATATAAGCAAGAAGTGAGCGGCTGTCCTTTTCCCAGGCCATATCCACGCCATGGCCAATACGGGCAGCACCGGCAAAACGTACGGCTTCATTGATATGCCAGGTGAGTTCTTCGGGAGCTACTAATCCGGATGTCAGTTCACCGGCGTGCATGGCATATTTAACCAATGGAAATTTCCGGTGCAGGTAGTTGTACATCGCCATGTGCAGCCAGTAATCCTGCATGGAAACCTCTCCGTGTTCAGGAGAAACAATGTTCACGCCGACAATCAGCGGACTTTTATCAGCGGAAATAAAATTTACGTAGAGATGTTTAAATAACTCTGCAGGCTCCATGAACCGCAGCACAAAATTCTGATAGCGCAACGTAAAGGAATCATCATCGAGTTGCAGCTGTCTGTGCTGCTCACTGACCCGTTTATTGAATGCAAGGGCTGTATCAACGGCACCGCCCGCCTCAAAACGACGGATGAGGTCTTCGAATACACTAAAAACAGTGTTTGTATCTTTTTGTATACCGGCTTGCCTTAAACGGTAGTTGAGACTGTCGTTGCCGGTAATCTTCAATGGAAATTTCGGACGGATGAATTGTGTTTCGATATAGCTGAGGTTTTCCGCTTTGGCGCGACGTTTCAGTTCCAGCAGGGCTTCGGGTACGGAGGCGTCCATGATCGCGTCAAACTTTCCGAAACTGTCGAAAAAAATATTCTCGGAAGGACCGGCTGCCGGGTGATAATTTTTTACGGACCATTGCTGAAGAATGGCCGTTTTCAGTGCCTGCAGATCGCTGACCTCGCTGAATTTTTTCCATGTTCCTGTTTTTCCGGCTGCAGTGGCGACAGTATAAGTGTTCAATTCCACCCAGTAATCTTCCCGTATGGCTTTGGCCAGCAGGTAATCCGGCCAGGCGGATCCGGAAAAGTGGTGATGCAGGTCGCCACCTTTCGGCATGCCGGCAAAGAAAGCCGTCAGCTGTGCTTCATTATTACGGATGGATTCAAAATAGACGGATATTTTATCCTGGGCGTTGATATTGAAGTGAAGCAGCAGCAGTAAGAGCAGGGATAATTGTTTCATGGTTGGCAAAGGTAGTAAATGGTAAATGGTGAGTGGTGAGTGGTGAGTGGTGAGTGGTGAGTGGTGAGTGGTGAATGGTGAGTGGTGAATGGTGAGTCGTGAGTGGGGTTTCGGGTAAAAAAAACGGTTCCGTTTTCAGAACCGTTTTTAGCTATTTAAGCAGGAAGCGTATCCGCTTTATTTTTAACTATTCTCTATTGTCCACTTTCCATTTTCCTTTCTTACAATCCGCTCAATGTAATGCCCACTGAGAAAGGCCGCACCTGCGGACCCGCTCCATCGCGGAATACCGGCGTGAACTGGTAGGAACCATACACACTGAGATTGCCATAGCCGGCCCTGATCATACCGGAAAGACGTTGTTTATTAATGAACCGCTTGCTGGATTCCTTCATTACGTAATTGTTCAGTGTGGTGCCGCCGCTGTTTTCATAATCAGAACTGCGGGTATGCGCATTGATGAGGGTACCCACTTTTACACCAATAGCGAGCTTCAGCCCTTTACCGGTTTCAGGTGCTGCTGAATACCGGAATTCGATCGGGGCTTCCAGGAAAACGGTAGCCAGTTTTGTTTTCTTGAAGTGATTGGTATCACTCATGTTGGTGAAATGAAGGGTGCTGGTCTGATCCTTTATGCCCACATAGGTTTTGGAAAACAGGATATGGTCAGAACCGATGCCCGGACCAAAGGCCATGCTCAGTTTGGGATTATTTTTAAAGGGGAAGTCGTACATCAGGTATACGTTGATTGACTTGGAAAACCCTTTGGTGGTTATAGTATCGGGACGGCCGGCCCATCCGGTATAGCCAAACTGAAATACCAGGTGGTCATTTGCCCGGTTGGCCAGGTTGGGTTTTTCTTTTTTCTTTTTAGGCACAATCACGGAATCCACAGATTGTGCTGAAAGACTGATAACAGTAAAAGCCGCAACGGAAAACAGAATAAACTTCTTCATAATCATTAAGTAGTGAACAAAAGTAAAAGTGGTACAGTTAACAAAAGGTTAATAACCTATGGGTAAGCATCAAGACACTTAAAAACAAAGTACGAAGTGAGAAGTACGAAGTAAGAAGTACGAAGTACGTTTCGAACGCTGTACTTCCGACTTCGTACTCCGTACTTCTAACTTCGTACTTATCGTGGACCCTGTTGGGATCGAACCAACGACCCGCAGATTATGAGTCTGCTGCTCTAACCAACTGAGCTAAGGGTCCTGCCTTTCAGGCGGCTGCAAAAGTACAGAAATTCCGGTTTAAACCCGTCATGTACTTTTAGGAAACAATTTCATAGTTTTACCCCGCTTTGCTTATGCCTGAAAACGATCCCATAAAACGTTTACTTGCTGCTATTGCTTTTACTAATGACCAGTCAGCCTACAAGGAGCTTTTCATCCTGCTGCATGGCCGTTTAAAGCAGTTTGCTTATTCTATTCTCAAATCTCATGAGGAATCAGAAGAACTGGTATCTGACCTGTTTATCAAAGTCTGGCAGAAAAAGGACCAGCTCACCACCATTGAATCTCCGCTTCTCTATTTCTATACTTCTGCTAAAAACATGGCTTACAATAGGTTAAGTAAGCAAAAACGACAGGTCAACAGCTCCCCTGAAGAATGGCTGGTACAACTCAACAGCGTTTATTTTGACCCGGAACAGCTGATGATGACAGAGGAAATGATGCGTCAGATCCGCCAGGCTATCAACACACTGCCCCCCCGGTGCCGGATAATATTCAAACTGGTAAAAGAGGACGGTTTGAAATACAAGGAAGTCGCTGAATTATTACAGCTTTCCATCAAAACTGTAGAAGCCCAAATGGCCATTGCTCTTCGTCGGTTAGGCAAATGCATGGAATTGGAAATCAATCAATTAAATATTAATACGCAGGCTACAAAGAAAAGTTAAACTTTTTTTAGGGGTAATTACTGTGTTTTATTGTCTTAGCTATTTTACAACCAGCGTATTACATGAGTCAGGAACAATTTTGGGTATTATTTTCAAAAAAGCTGACCGGCGAGGCATCGGCGGAGGAATTGGCTTTGTTGGAGACCCTGATTCAGGCGCATCCGGAATGGCAGTATGCCATTCAGAACCTGGAAGATCTTTGGAAAACGAAAGCTGCAACTGATCCCATCACGGGTGAAGATGCGTATATGCTGCATCTGCACAGAATGACGGAGATGCAGATTTCCTTTGATGATATTACAGGCCGCTCAGGTAATAGCGTGGGTAAAGAGAAACGTTCAAGGCGTTGGTATTGGGTAGCCGCATCAGTTGTCTTGCTGGCGGGTCTGCTTGCTTTCAGTTCTTTCTATTTATTTAACAGGAAAACGGAGGAAGTGGCTCAACATGTGAATGAGATTTCCACCCGTCCCGGATCAAAATCCAAAGTGCAGTTGCCGGATGGTTCTGTGGTATGGCTGAATGCGGGGAGTAAACTGACGTATACCAAGGACTTTGGAAAAGAAACCCGTGATGTAACGCTGATCGGGGAAGGATTTTTTGATGTAACAAAAAACCCCGGAAAGCCTTTTATCATCAGTGCGGCCAATATAAAAATCAAGGTACTGGGTACGGCCTTTAATGTAAAAGCGTATCCGGAAGACAAACAAACGGAAACCAGCCTGATCAGGGGCAGTATTGAAGTAACCATCCGGAACCGGCCCAATGACAAGATAATATTATCGCCCAGTGAAAAGCTGGTGGTGGAGAATAGTGAAGCAAAGGTTGAGCAGGTTGATAAGTCGGCGGATAAAACGACCGGTAATATCAAGAGAACGGAATTGCCGGTAATCAGTACGCTGGTGGCGATAAACAAATTGAAATACAATCCGGCGGACAGTACCGTTGCGGAAGTACAGTGGGTAAATAATAAACTGGTATTCCGGGATGAGTCCTTCAGTGAAGTGGCGGTAAGGATGGAACGTTGGTATGATGTGCAGATAGCTATTGAAGATCCGGGTATCAGTGATGTAAGGCTGACGGGTGTATTTGAATCAGAAACGATAATCCAGGCGTTGGAGGCTTTAAAGGAATCCATCGCTTTTCAATACGAAAAAGCTGGAAACAGAATAATTATTCACCGTTAATTGTGATTGCTTATGATTGCTCTGCTGCTCCCCAACACTTCCTGAAGTGTATAAAAAATTGCGGGATTTCGCTGCAACGAAACCCCGCCAGGTTGCCTGGATTCCGGATGGGAATCCCGTTTATTAACCCTTCAAACGTAAAGTATGAAAAAAGACGAAACGACTGCTGTTTCTAAAAAGGATCTCTTGTTACCAAAGATTGCCCGAATTATGAAATTGACGATTGCTTTCCTGCTGATTGCCTGTCTACAGGTTTCCGCCCGCGGATTTTCGCAGGATCGTATTACGCTGAAAATGAATGAGGCAGAAATTAAGAAAGTATTATTTGCCATTGAAAAGAAGACCAATTACCGGTTTCTTTTCAGTGAAAATGCCTTAAAGAAAAAACCCAAAGTAACCGTGGATGCGGTGGACGCACCGGTAACGGATCTGCTCGACAAGATTTTGTCGAACACCGGGGTCAGTTACAAAATTCTTGCCTCCAAACTGGTGGTATTGAAAGAAGGTATTTCCGCTGGTGATATTGCTTCCAAAGACCTGCGTGTTACCGGTAAGGTGACAGCGGCTACCGGGGAAGCCCTCACCGGGGTATCTGTAGCCGTTAAAGGTTCCCGCACCGGAACCACAACGGATGCGAATGGTAATTTTGCCATTACTGTACCTGATGATGCCACCCTGGTATTCAGTTATGTGGGTTTTGAAAGTTATGAAGTGGCTGTTGCCGGAAAATCTTCCATCAATGTTACCCTTCAGCAATCAGCCCGTAAAATTGATGAAGTGGTGGTGATTGGTTATGGTCAGGCCAGCAAGCGTGACCTGACTGGTTCTATCACTAAAATCAGCGGCCGTGATATTGCAGACAAGCCCAATGTGAACCCCGTGGCTTCCCTGCAAGGTAAAGTTGCCGGTCTTAGCGTAGTAAACTCCGGTACACCGGGTCAGGAGCCCGATATCCGGATCCGTGGTACAAACTCATTGTCCAGTGCCGGTGTAAAACCCTTGTACCTGGTAGATGGTATCTTCAATGACAATATCGGCTTCCTGAATCCCAACGATATTGAATCCATCGAAATCCTGAAGGATCCTTCCTCACTGGCCATCTTCGGTGTACGTGGTGCGAATGGTGTGATCGCCATTACCACCAAGAAAGCCAAAACCGGTCAGGTGAATATCAACTTCAATACAACATTTGGCGCCAAGAAACTGGTGGATAAAATTGCCATGGTAGATGCCGCAGGATTTAAAATGCTTTTCGAAGAAGAGCAGGACAACCTGGGTATTACCGGTTCTGACCGTTTTGATTTCACTCCCTGGACCGGGAATACGGATTGGGTAAGTGCAATGACACAAACCGGGATGATGTCAATGACGAACCTGAGTGTTAGTACGGCTACCGATAAGAATAAATTTTATATCGGCCTCGGCTATACCGATGAAGAAGGAATTGTGAAACATGAACGCCTGCGCAAAATGTCACTGAACCTGAGTGATGAAGTAAAAGTTACCAAAGGAATCAAACTGGGCTTCACCCTGAATACATTCCGTCAGCGTAACCCGTATAGTAACGCACGTGGCCTTTTATTCCAGGCGCGTCGCGCCCTCCCGATCACCCCGGTTTATAATGATGCTGCCGGTGCCTATTATAATCTGGCCATACAATCAGCCCAGATGATCAATCCGGCCATGGAGCTGAATGACAACTGGGATAAAGAACTGAATTATGAGACCCGTTCAGTAGCCAGCGTATATGCTGATATCAACATCCTCAAAAACCTGAACTGGCGCTCTACTTTCTATGCGGATATGTCAGTACTGGATGGCCGTTCCTATCGCCCGATCGACAGTTTATATGATCCGATCGGAGGAACCACGTTTGTACACAACAGCTATAACCGTACTGAAGTATCTCAATCCACTCAACGTTGGAATAAATTCCAGCAGGATCATATCCTGACGTTCAAACAGAACTTTGGGGATCATGGCCTGACGCTGACTGGTGGTTTTACTACTTATTATAATGAATACCGCGGCTTGTTTGGTTCAATCAAACAATCACTGACTGGTCTTCCGATTCCGAACGACAAGGTTTTCTGGTACCTTGACAATGGATTCGGAGATAAGAGTACACGTGTTGCTTCTTCCGGTCAGTGGGAAAAAGCCACCGTTTCAGGACTGTTCCGTGCGCTGTACAACTTCAAAGGGAAATACATGCTGAATGGTTCTTTCCGTCGTGACTGGTCATCCGCATGGCGCCAGGATTATGGCAACCAGCCGGATAATTTCTACTCCCTGGGTGCTGCCTGGGAGATCAGCAAAGAAGATTTCTTCCAGAATCAGAATGTATTTGATTACCTGAAACTGAAAGGAAGTTTTGGTGTACTGGGAATTCAAAACACCTATGAATTTAACTACCCTGCTTATCCTTCTCTGGCTACCAACTCAACCGCTGTGTTTGGTAATATCATTGTACCTGTTTACACGGAAACATATCTGGCCGACCGTAACCTGCATTGGGAAAAAGTACACGGTAAAGAGATCGGTATTGAATTCGACATGTTGAAGCGTAAGCTGCATGGTGAGATCGTGTATTATCACAAGAAGACGGTTGACCTGCTGGCACTGATTAATGCCGGTGCCGGTCTGCAGACGCTTACCAATATTGGTGATATGCGCAACCGCGGTCTGGAGATGTCTGCCAGCTATACTCATGAAGTGAAAAAAGACTTCACCGTTACTGTTTCAGGTAATATGACCACATTCGACAACAAATTCCTGAATTCTCCTTTTACCTCCAACCCGGATGAACAATACCCCAACCGTACTGTAGCAGGTTACCCGATCGGTTACTTTTACGGATATGTAGTGGAAGGTGTATACCAGTCTTATGCCGACAAACTGGCTTCCCCGACTATGAGCCTGGGTAACAGTTATGGCCCCGGCGACCTGAAGTACAAGGATCTGAATGGTGATGGCGTGGTAAATACAGACGACCGCACGCTGATCGGAAACCCCACTCCTGATTTTATCTATGGTGGTAATGTTACCGTGAAGTATAAAGGTCTTGACCTGAGTGTGGATATGCAAGGTGTTTATGGAAATGAAATTTACCGCTACTGGGGTAGTTCTGAACTGCCTTACACCAAATTCAATTACCCTGCATTCAAACTGAACCGCTGGCATGGTGCCGGTACATCCAACTGGGATCCGATCCTGGGCGATGACCACTCTACCAACCGTCTGCCTTCCAATTATGGTATTGAAGACGGCAGCTATTTCCGGGTAAGGAATTTCCAGATTGGATATAATTTCAGTCCTGACCTGCTGTCCAAAGTGAACATCAAGAGTCTTCGTGCGTTTTTCAATGTGCAGAACATGAAAACCTGGAAACGCAACTCCGGTTATTCTCCTGAGTTCGGAGGTTCACCCACATCATTTGGAATCGACACAGGTAATGACCCGATTCCGGTGATTATTTCCGGTGGTATTAATGTCAATTTTTAATTAACGCTTGAATATCCATAAAACGAATAAAATGAAAAGAAACAAAATTCTATGGTTGATGCTGGTAATAGTTGTTGCCAGTACAACATTCACCGGGTGTAAGAAGTTTCTTGACCGCAGGCCTTTGCAAGCCTCCCTGGAAGATCTGAATCAGGGTGGTCTTGAAGGTCAGGTCTTTGGTTTGTATGGTTCATTCCTCGACCGGAATGCGGCTTACCACGGGTACAGCAGTATTCCCTGGTTTGGCTTCCATTCCTTCCGCGGCGACGATGCCATGAAAGGAAGCAGCCCCGCGGATGGTGCGGACTGGGGAGTGATCTTTGATGAATTTCAATATCAGAAATCGCATTGGGCACCTACTATTTACTGGGATCAGAACTATAACCTGATCAACAAAGCGAATACAGTGCTGCAAATGGCGGATTCGCTGGGACTCTCCGATGCTGCATCGAAAATAAATATCGCCGAAGCGAAATTTTTCCGGGCGCTTACTTATTTCCAGCTGGTTCGCGTATTTGGTGATGTGCCTAAAATTGATTTTAAAATTTATAATGCCAACGACTCCAAGAAGCCCAAGGCAACTGCCGCTGAGATTTATGCATTAATAGATGCGGACCTGCAGGCCGGTGTAGATGATCTGCCGGAAAACTGGCTGAATGCAACCGGTAACAGTCGTTTCCCGGGTCGTCTGACTAAGTATACGGCGATGGCTTTACTGGCAAAAGTTAAAATCTACAATCAGAACTGGTCCGCCGCATTAGGTCTTGCTACCCAGGTAATCAATTCCGGTAACTATCAGTTACTGCCTAATTACAGCAACCTGTTCAAAGTAGCTGGTGAAAACTCTAAAGAATCATTATTTGAAATTCAGGCCGACCTGGGTTCCAATGGTGTGCCGGATAACGGGCACGAATATGGCGTTGAACAAGGCGTGCGTGGTTCCGGTGACTGGGATCTGGGCTGGGGCTGGAATACGCCTACGGATGACCTGGTAAATGCTTATGAAGCCGGTGACAACCGTAAAGCGGCCACTATTCTGTTTTCCGGTCAGGATGACGGATATGGTAAAACCGTTCCTGCTTATCCGACTATTCCCCGCCTTTACTGGAACAAAAAAGTATACCCGGAACCTTCCATGCAAACCTTTACCGGTCGTCGTCAGAATGCATGGCTGAACCACACTCTGTTGCGTTATGCAGACGTTCTTTTACTGGCTGCAGAAGCTGCCAATGAGTTGGGTGGCGCTACCAATCAGGCCAATGCCACTACTTGGGTAAATATGATCCGTAACCGTGCCGGTCTTTCCAATATTTCCTTTACATCACAGGCACAAATGCGTGCTGCGATCAAACAGGAAAGACGTATGGAACTGGCAATGGAAGGAGAACGTTTCTTTGACCTGGTAAGATGGGGTGATGCAGTGACCGTACTGGGCCCCAGCGGTTACACACCTTGTCATAAGTATTTCCCGCTTCCGCAAACAGCGATTGACTTTGCAGGTGGAGTACTGGTACAGAACCCCTGCTGGTAAGATATAATCCTTTCAGGGGATGAGGCGATCATCCCCTGATTTTGGTTAATCATTAAAAAACTAACGTAATGAATAAACACTTAAAGAAAATAGGTTTCGCTGCCGGCACTTTATTGCTGCTGGCTTCCTGCCAGAAAATGTCAAAGCCGGATATGGGTACTTTCCCCGCGGATGCAAATCCTCCGGGCGGCCCTCTCGCTTTTTATGTTGCTTTTGATGGCACCACTACAAATCCGCTGATGAATGCAGTGGATAGTATCCGGGCCAACTTTGCTTCAGACAATCCCCTTGCAGCTGTTGACGGAATCAAGGGTAAAGCGGTAAAAGGGGAAAATAAAAAATTCATCAAATACGCTAAACCCAATGACTGGGCCAAGAATGCCAAAAGCTTTACCATTTCATTCTGGTATAAAGGCAACGGACAGACGAAAAATAATGCCGGTACCAACGGTCCGGAATATATCCTGAGCTTTAAATCAAGCAATGGTCACTGGTCCGGCGCACAGGCCCTTGTTTTCCTGGAAGGAAACAACACATTATGCGCGATCAAAACCATGTTCGTGGATAAAAACAATAACGATGCCTGGTTTACCTGGGAAGGCGGCAACCAGATCGCTGGTATGATGAATGATGCGTGGCACCATATAGCCCTGGTATATAACGCCACTACCAGTGTAATGACCTGTTACCTGGATGGCGCGGCCCGTCCTACCACCGGTAACTGGGGTACACATGGTAACCTGAATATGGACGAAAGCAAGATTACGGAAATGCGCGTGGGTTCAGGTCCTTCAAACAGTATTGATACCGATGACTGGCTGGCTTCCACCTTTAAAGGAAGTATCGACCAACTCCGTATGTATACAACCGCACTGACAGCAGCTGAAGTTTCCAGCCTGTTTACGAATAAACAGTAAGGAAATATCAGCGGTTTGCCAGGAACGTTTTTTTGGCAATCGCAGAGCATAAGCAAGAAAAAAGGGGCTGAACAATTTATTGTTTCAGCCCTTTTATGCTTTTTTGACCTGGTCATATTCTGAATTGAACTATATGATGAGACTTTCATTTACAGCGCTATTTATTTCTGTCCTGCTGCTGTGTGGCTGTAACCGGCAAAAGAAGGATACACTGTTTACCTCCCTGTCTTCCGAAAAAACTCATATCAACTTTTCCAATCACCTGCCAGAAAAGGAACGATTTAATATTCTTTACTATCTCTATTATTATAACGGCGGTGGTGTGGCTGTCGGGGATATTAACAATGACGGGCTTGCAGACATCTATTTCACAGCTAATCAAAGAGGGAAAAACCGGCTCTTTCTGAATAAGGGGAATCTGACCTTTGAAGATATTACAGCCACAGCCGGAGTGGCGGGACAAGCTGACTGGTGCAGCGGTGTTACCATGGCTGATGTAAACGGGGATGGGTTGCTGGATATATATGTAAGCGCTGTCAGTAATAAATTCGGATTAACCGGCCATAACGAACTTTTTATTAATAACGGGAATAACCGCTTTACGGAAAAAAGTGAAGCCTATGGGCTGAATTTTTCCGGCCTGACCACTCAGACCGTCTTTTTTGATTACGACCACGATGGTGACCTGGATTGTTATATCCTGAATCAGTCGGATCGTCCACATGCCAATGTGGTGGATACATCCAGCCGGCACAAGTATGATTCCTTATCAGGAGATCTTTTGCTGCGCAATGACCTGCCGTCTTCAGGACGCTTTACGGATGTTTCTAAGGCGGCCGGAATTTATCAGAGTAACCTGGGATACGGACTCGGCCTTTCGGTAGCCGATTTAAACAATGACGGATGGGAAGATATTTATGTGGGCAATGACTTTCATGAGAATGACTATTGCTATATCAATAACGGCAATGGATCTTTTACAGAAAACGGGGCAGCCCGTTTCCGGCATTACAGCCGTTTCAGCATGGGTAATGATATTAATGACTATAACAACGATGGTCAGCCTGACGTAATAACGGTTGATATGCTTCCGCCCGATGAGAAAACCATGAAAACATACGGTAGCGACGAGAATCCTGATATCTACCGGTTCAAACTGGAGAAAAATGGTTACCAGCAGCAGGTTTCACGAAACGTACTGCAACATAATAACGGGAGTGGCGTCAGTTTCAGCGATATCGCCCTGCAGGCCGGTGTGTCTGCCACTGATTGGAGCTGGGCTCCCCTGTTTGCCGATTTTGATAATGATGGCCGCAAAGACCTTTTTATCTCCAGTGGTATTGTAAAACGCCCCGTGGATATGGACTATATCAGGTTTGTTTCAAACCAGGAAGTGAATAAAGGGCTGAACTATACAGATAAGTTCGACAACGAAACAATTGAAGCGATGCCGGAAGGCAGTTCGCATCCCTTCTTTTTCAGAAATGACAACGGGTATACTTTTCAGGATGTAAGCAAGGATTGGGGCACTGGCGATATGAAGGGTTTTTACAACGGGTCAGCCTATGCGGACTTTGACAATGACGGAGACCTGGATATGGTGATCAACTGTCTTGATGCGGAGGCGACATTGCTGCGCAATAACAGTCAGCCCGGAAAACAATTGTCATTTCGTTTCTCCGGCGACAGTATGAACCGTTACGGGATTGGAGCAAAACTTTATCTCTGGTCCGGCGGTCAGTTGCAATACCAGCAACTGATGACCACCCGCGGTTTTCAATCCTCAGTGGAACCGCGCCTGCATTTCGGGTTGGGTACCGCCGCGCTGGCGGATAGTGTGCTTGTGGTCTGGCCTGATCAACGTATGCAGGTAGTGAAGCAGCTTCCGTCGAACAAGGAAGTAACGCTGGAATACAAAAACGCAACCGGGCAATTTGCATATGCCACTTATTTCCCACCATTACAAACCGGCTTTACAGACATAACAGCCAGTGCAGGCCCGGACTGGAGCCACCGGGAAAATGAATTTAACGATTTTGACATTCAATATCTTATTCCGCATACCCTTTCTGCACGCGGCCCCAAAACGGCCGTGGCAGATGTAAACGGCGACGGAAGGGACGACATTTATGTCTGCAGTTCAAAAGGAGAAACAGGGGCCCTGCTGATACAGGGTGCGGATGGCCGGTTTAGCCGTTCTGCACAACCGGATTTTGAACTGAACAGGGAGAGTGAGGACGTGGATGCCGCATTCTTTGATGCTAACGGTGACAAGCACCCTGATTTGCTGGTGATTACCGGGGGAAACGAAGTGCTGGCCACCAGCCGGCAAGGGGAAGACCGGTTATATATCAATGACGGGAAAGGCAATTTCAAAAAGAAAGATCTCTCATTCCCCATACAATATGAAAGCAAATCCTGTATTGCCGTTTCAGATTTTGATAAAGACGGTGATATGGACTTCTTTATCGGGAACCTGGCCAGCCAGACGCAATATGGTGATCCCGTAAATTCTTATCTCTACATAAACCGGGGCGATGCCATTTTTGACCTCGCAGAACGTAAAACGATTTTCCTGCAGAAAACCGGAATGGTGACATCGGCTGTATTTGCTGACGTAAACAAGGACAGCTGGCCCGATCTTGTACTGACAGGTGAATGGATGCCGGTAAAGATTTTTATAAACAAGAATGGTCAGTTTACAGAGACGGCCATTCCACATTCCACCGGACTCTGGCAAAGTCTGTATGCGGCTGATGTGAACGGTGACGGGTTTACCGATCTGCTGGCGGGTAACTGGGGGCATAATTCCAAGTTATGGGCTGGTAAGAATGGTCCGCTCAAACTCTTTATGAAGGATTTCGATAAGAACGGCACTGTAGAACAGATACTTTGTTATACCATCGACAAAAAGGAGTATACATTTCTTGGTAAAGATGAACTGGAGCGTTCCTTGCCTGTATTAAAGAAAGCCTACCTGAAATACAGTGATGTGGCAGGGAAAACAGTGCAATATATGTTTTATGACCTGTTCAATGAATATATAACACTGGAAGCAGAGACACTTTCGTCCTCCTGTTTTCTGAACGATGGGAAAGGCGGGTTTACCCGTATTACGCTGGATGATGCAGCGCAATCGGCTCCTTTGATGTGCATGAATACGGGCACCGGAAAGAATGGAACATATTTTTTAGGTGCCGGAAATTATTATGGAGTGATCCCGTTTGAAGGCCGGTATGATGCCCTGCAGCCCCTGCAATTCAGCTTTTCAAAAGAAGGGAAGCCGGCAGGCAGTCAGGCTCTGATGAACAGCTTCAGCGGAGAAGCCAGGGATATTGATTGGGTGCGTACCGGGAACGGCGATTCGCTGCTGGTCATTGCAAGGAACAATGCCCCGCTGGTCATTTTAAGAAAAAACTAAACAGAGAACAATAATATTTACTAGTATGAAAACCGGAATGAATTTATCAATCTTCCTGCTGGCCGGGGTGTTATCTATTTCTTCTAATTGCACCAAGAACAAATCGGGTGGCAGCTCCGCCAATGATACCATCAACGCGGAATACTGGATTACCAGAGCCGATCAGACAGCAACTTTACAGAAGCAGACCACACAGTTCAGCTTTGGTACCACGGCAAACAACAATTCCACTATTGAGATAGACAGTACAAAAACCTTTCAGACCGTGGATGGGTTTGGTTATTCACTCACCGGTGGCAGTGCCTACCTGATCAATCATATGGATGAGGCGTCAAAGAACGCATTGCTCAATGAATTTTTTGGAGCGGGAGAGAGCAGTATCGGTGTAAGTTATCTCCGTATCAGTATCGGTGCCTCTGACCTGGACGCCTCCGTATTCAGTTATAATGACCTGGCAGCGGGTCAGACTGATCTTACACTGTCCAACTTCAGTTTATCAAAAGATACGGTGGACCTGATTCCCGTTTTGAAAAAAATACTGACAATTAATCCGGCCATCAAAATTATGGGATCACCCTGGAGTGCCCCGGTCTGGATGAAGGACAATGGCAGTTCCATTGGCGGAAGTCTGAAGCCGGAATATTATAGTGTGTATGCACAGTATTTTGTAAAGTATATACAGGCTATGGCGGCAAAAGGAATTAACCTGCATGCGGTTACAATACAGAATGAACCTCAGCATGGCGGGAATAATCCCAGTATGGTAATGTCTGCACTGCAACAGGCTGAATTTGTAAAGAATCACCTGGGGCCGGCATTCAGAACAGCGGGGATCACTACCAAAATCGTGATCTGGGATCATAACTGCAATAATCCGAATTACCCCATCACTATCATGGATGACCCGGCGGCCAAGGCGTTTGTAGATGGCAGCGCGTTTCACCTTTATGAAGGAGAGATCGGGGCAATGTCCGGTGTACATGCAGCTCACCCGGACAAGAATCTTTATTTTACAGAACAATGGACGGGCGCCAATGGCAGTTTTGATGGTGATCTGAAGTGGCATACCAAAAATGTGATAATCGGATCCATGAGAAACTGGAGTAAGGTAGCGCTGGAATGGAATCTGGCCAGCGACCCCGCTTACCAGCCTCATACACCCGGCGGCTGTTCTGAATGTAAAGGAGCCGTGACCATCAGTGGTTCTGTTGCCAGTAAGAATGTAAGTTATTATATCATCGCCCATGCATCCCGGTTTATTCCCCCGGGATCCGTACGCATCGAAAGCAGTACCGGCACCACTGTTTCAAACGTGGTATTCCTTCGGCCTGATGGAAAGAAAGTAATGCTGGTGGTAAATGAAAACGGAGCCGCTGTATCGGTGAACGTAAAAAGCAAAGGGAAATGGGCTGTTGTGTCAATTCCCGGGAATGCTGTTGTTACATATATCTGGTAATTTTTAAAATCATATTGCTATGTTTAAATATTCATCGTTTGTATTACTGGCTGCACTGGCGGCTTCCTGTAATACCAAACCCGGTACGGAAGAGAAAAGCAGTGTCAGCAGTACGGTATTTTCCGTAGAAGGGAAAAAAGTGTGGGGCTGGACCACGGCAGACAGTACAGACCTGCGTCTGAGTCCGACCGACACGCTTTCTTTTGAAGCAAAGCCGCAACCTTTCGAGAATGAGGTAGTCGTATTTGTGGATCCGGGCAAAACCTTTCAGACGTATATGGGGGTTGGAGCCGCGCTGACTGACGCGTCTGCGGAAACATTTTATAAAATGCCCGGTGATAAACAGGCTGAAATCATGAAGGCTTTTTTCGACAAGGAGAAAGGTATCGGCTATACTATCGGGCGTACAAATATTAACAGCTGTGATTTCAGCAGCGACATGTACACGTATGTTCAGGATGGTGACAAGGAATTGAAGACATTTACAATTGAGCATGACCGTAAGTACAAAATTCCGTTTATCAAAGAAGCGATAAAAGCGGCGGGTGGCAAACTCACCCTGTTTGCCAGTCCCTGGAGTCCGCCCGCCTGGATGAAGGACAATAATGATTTGCTCCACGGGGGCAAACTGAAGCCGGAATTTTATGATAGCTGGGCGCTTTATTATACGAAGTTTATTAAGGAGTATGAAAAAGAGGGGGTACCCGTATGGGGTATTTCCGTACAGAATGAACCCATGGCTACCCAGCGCTGGGAAAGTTGTATTTATACGGCGGAAGAAGAAAGAGATTTTCTGAAAAAGCACCTGGGACCGACCATGCACAAGGAAGGGCTGCAGGATAAAAAAATCATTGTATGGGATCATAACCGTGACCTGGTTTACCAGAGAGCCAGTACCTATTTTGATGATCCGGAAGCTTCAAAATATGCCTGGGGTATCGGGTTTCACTGGTATGAAAACTGGAGCGGTGGTGATCACATGTTTGATAATCTGAAACGGGTGCATGAAGCCTACCCGGATAAGACCATTCTGTTTACAGAGGGTTGTGCGGAGAATTTTAATGCCAGCCGGTACAAAGCCTGGGCGCTTGGTGAAAAATACGGCCGGAATATGATCATGGATTTTAACAATGGCATGGCGGGCTTTACCGATTGGAATATTATTCTGGATGAAACCGGCGGTCCCAATCATGTGCAGAATTTTTGTTTTGCGCCTGTGCACGGCGATACCAAAACAGGCGAGATCATTTATACCAACGCGTATTATTATATCGGGCATTTTTCCAAATTCATACAACCCGGTGCAAAACGCGTTATTGCCAGTCCCAGCCGGAGCCATTTATTGTCGACCGCTTTTCTGAATCCGGATGGCACGGTAGCGGTGATTGTGATGAATCAGGGTAACATCAGTTCCCCGGTTTACCTGTGGGTAAACGGGAAAGCGGTTAAGGTTAATTCTCGTGCCCATTCAATCAGTACCTATATCATTAAATAAGCAACCTGATGAAGAGAAGCTTTGTCATATGCGGAATAGTCTTATTACTGAACGCCTGCGGCGATAAATCCGACAGCCCTGTGCCGGTTACGCCCAAACAGATTACAGTACGCAGCAGCCTGCTGAATAATGCCACGTTTGCTGAAACGCATTATATGGCGCCGTTACAGCCACAGCTGAAATTTGTTTTCTCAGAACCCGTGCTGAAAAGTACGGTGGGCAACGCGATCAGTTTTACCGATCTGGGCGGTATACAGGTTCCTTATTCACTCACGTATCAGCAGGGTGATTCAGTGGTATTGATTCAGCCGGATAACAAACTGGCGGGCACTACAAAATATCAGTTTAAAATAACCAACGCCCTTCGTTCCGCAAGCAACGGGGCGTTTACCAATCCGGTTGATAAGCTGATTATCACGCAGATTGACTCTACCCGGAAATTTCCGGCCATTTCGGATAATGAACTGCTCGACAAAGTACAGCAGCAAACGTTTAAATATTTCTGGGATTTCGGTCACCCGGTAAGCGGACTTGCGCGCGAGCGGAATACTTCCGGAGATGTGGTAACATCCGGTGGTTCAGGTTTCGGTATCATGTCAATTGTGGTAGGCGTGGAAAGAGGATTCGTTACGCGGGCACAGGGACTTGCACGGATGCAAACCATTGTATCTTTCTTAAAGAATACGGCGGTTAAAGTAAAGGGCGCTTTCCCGCACTGGCTAAATGGTGCCACGGGAGCCATTCAGCCCTTTAGCAGTAATGATAACGGAGCCGACCTGGTGGAAACGTCTTACCTGATGATGGGCTTGCTTACAGCCCGTCAGTATTTTAACGGCGCCGACGCGGCGGAGACTACCTTGCGGGCGGATATCAATACATTATACAATAATGTGGAATGGGATTGGTTCAGGAACGGCAATCAGAATGTATTGTACTGGCATTACAGTCCGGATAAAGGATGGGTTATGAACATGCAGATAAAGGGCTGGAATGAATGCCTGATCACTTATGTACTGGCTGCTTCCTCCACTACGCATGGTGTGCCTGCGATTGTGTATACCAACGGATGGGCCTCAAACGGCAATGCCGGATTTGTCAATGGGGGTACATACGGTTCTTACCAGTTGCCTTTAGGACCCTCTTACGGTGGCCCGTTATTTCTGGCTCATTATTCTTTCCTGGGTATTAATCCCAATGGATTATCGGATGCGTATGCGAACTACTATACGCAGAATCGCAATCATACGCTGATCAACCGGTATTATTGTATGAGCAGCGGCCTTGCCGGGAGCGGATATAGCGATTCCATCTGGGGACTGACGGCCTGTGATATACCCGGCGGTTATACTGCCTGTTCGCCCACCAACGACAGGGGCGTGATAGCACCAACTGCCGCATTAAGTTCAATGCCGTATACACCGGCTGAGTCTATGGCCGCCCTTAAATTTTATTATTATGTACTGGGAGATAAGATCTGGAAAGAGTATGGTTTTGTAGATGCATTTGCCTTGCGGGAAACCTGGTTTACCAGTTCCTTCCTGGCCATCGACCAGGGCCCGATTATCATTATGCTGGAAAATTACCGCTCAGGATTATTATGGAACCTCTTTACCAGTTGCCCGGAGGTAAAAACGGGTATGCGGTCGCTGGGTTTCACTGCACCGTACCTCTGAGATACGGCAGAAACTAACAAATATGTATAAACGAAATACGGGTACCATTTTTCTTCTTTTCTTCCTGCTGCCGTTACTGGCTCAGCAAGTGAAGCCGCAACCGGTTTTTGATCCGGCCAGGCGGCCCATGCATTTATCCGACTCCGCCTTGCTGGACCTGGTGCAGCAGCAAACCTTCCGTTATTTCTGGGACTTTGCTCATCCGGTATCGGGTATGGCGCGGGAACGGAGTAACAGTAATTTTGGTTATGGCGGGGAAACGGTGACTACCGGAGGTACCGGTTTCGGGATCATGAGCGTGATTGTTGCAACGGAAAGAGAATGGATCGGGCGTGATACAGCTGCCCGGTTCTTACTGAAAATTGTAAACTTTCTGCTGAAGGCCGATAGTTATCATGGGGCGTTTCCTCACTGGTTGAATGGGGAAACCGGGAAAACCATTCCGTTCAGCCGAAAAGATGATGGCGCCGATCTCGTGGAGACCTCTTACCTGTTCCAGGGTTTGCTTTGCGCCAGGCAGTACTTCTCCGGGAATAATGATACAGAGTCTGAATTACGGAACCGTATTTCCTGGCTCTGGCCGGATATCGAATGGAACTGGTTTACCAATGGCGGACAGGAAGTGCTCTACTGGCACTGGAGTCCCAACAACGGATGGGCCATGAATTTTCCGGTGAGAGGGTTTAATGAGTGCCTGATCATGTATATACTCGCTGCTTCATCCCCCAATGAAAAATACAGCGTATCACCCGCCGTATACCACCGGGGCTGGGCGGAGAGTATTTTTTTTAAAAACGGCAAAGAATTTTACGGCATCAGGTTGCCTCTCGGGTTTGATTATGGCGGCCCTTTGTTTTTTTCACACTATTCATTTCTCGGACTGGATCCGCGGGGTCTGAAAGACCGCTATGCCGATTACTGGGAACAGAACCGGAATCATACGCTGATCAACCGGGAACATTGTATCCGGAATCCAAACGGATTTAAGGGGTATGGAGAACAATGCTGGGGACTGACGGCGAGTGATACATACAATGGGTATGCAGCCCATTCGCCAGCTGAAGACCTGGGTACCATTTCTCCTACGGCTGCTTTGAGTGCCTTTCCGTATACACCTGCGTATTCAATGAAGGCATTACGTCATTTTTATTCGGAACACGGGGACAGGATATGGAGTGAGTATGGCTTTACCGATGCCTTCAATGAAACGAAGAACTGGGTAGCTGGTTCGCACCTGGCGATTGACCAGGGGCCCATAATTGTGATGATTGAAAATTACCGGAGCGGATTGTTATGGAAATTGTTTATGAGTTGCCCCGAAATACAATCGGGTCTTAAACGGCTCGGTTTTACCAGTCCTGCCCTGCATTGAAACAAATCTGCGTTGCCCCCTGGGCTGAATGATGCATATTATCAGGCAAACGATATTGCTGTTTTTTATCCTGCTGTGCCAACTGGATCTGCTTCAGGCACAACAGGGATTTGGTGCCCCGGTATACTGGCAGCATTTCGGGGTATCACCGAAAGGAGATCCCGTTGCTGGCCCGGCATTGCCTCCGGGACGAACCGGCCTTTCTTACAGCAGTGTTTTCTGTCCGCCTCCCGGCGCTTATTCCATTCTCAAACGGGTGCCATTGGGCAGTTGTTATAACAACGAATGGATTCCGCTCTCCAATGATTTCAACAGTACCTATGATGCCACGCATGCGGAAGGCAATATGATGCTGGTAAATAATACCGTTTATACCGGTTCGCGTAAACTGTACATGGATACGGTGTATCAACCACTATGTACCGGGATTGATTATTATTTTTCCGCCGCCATTATAAATCTGGATCTGCCACTGTCCTGTCCCGGCTCACATTTCTTTCCACGACTGGCCTTTTCACTCGAAACCATTTCCGGCCAGGTACTGGTTACGGATACAATCCGTTCGGGCATTGCATTTGCCAATCCGTTCATGGGTTACAAATTCGGGGAATTCGGTGTCTGGCTTACGATGCCGGCTATGACCGGGCCATTGGTTTTACGCATTGATCTGCTTACAACCTATTATGATTGTGCGGAGGATTTTGCCATTGATGATATCCGGTTAAGACCCAGGGGAGCGGAAGTTAAAATTCAGTTTCCGGGTGAGCCGGGCCATACTGTAAAAGCCGCCTGTTATCAGCAACAGCCAACAGTAACGATTCACGGGAATCCCGAACCCTATTATAGTAACCCGGCTCTTCAATGGCAGGTCAGCACAGATTCAGGAGCCACCTGGGCAGATGTGCCGGGCCAAACCGGTACGGTACTGACGCAAACGTATACGGTTCCTGATACTTTTTATTACAGGCTCAGTGCAGCCGAATTGAGTATGATTGCAAACCCGGCCTGCCGTGTGGTATCTAATAAACTAAGGGTGGAGATACAGGGTCCGCCTGCCGGTTATACGATCAGCAGTAATTCCCCGGTCTGTTCCGGACAGCCTTTGTTATTTAAAGCAGAGGGAGCCGCCAGCTATGAATGGAGTGGCCCCAATGGATTTTATGATAATGTGCCAACGCCTTCCATCTACTTTAGTACCCTTGCCGACAGCGGGCAGTATTATATCACCGTATCCTCCTGGGGCGGATGTACAGTTACAGATTCTGTTCGTGTAAAAATACTGGGTACTGATGTACATGCATGGCCGGATACCGCCATTTGTATCGGGAACCGGATCAGCCTTCGCGCCAGTACAGGTGTACACTATGAATGGACGGGTGAAGGCATCAGCGGTAATCATACCGTTCAGTTTCCCAAAGTAAATGCAGTAAAAAGTGGCCGGTACACCGTAAAAGTAACCGATGTATCGGGCTGTTCCGATACAGCTTCCCTGCTGATTCAGGTACGCAATAAAATTCCACTGAAGGCCATCATGGACTTTCCTCCCTTTCTTTGCCGTTCCATGGATTCGCTTTTGTTTAAAAGCAAAAGCACCGGCGTGATCGACAACTGGTATTGGGATTTTGGAAACAGCCAGGTAAGCCGGCTTGAAGCACCACCGGTTCAGTATTATCTGATTCCGGGTGCCCGGGTGCAATACAACGCCTGGCTTGCCGTATCAGATACGGCAGGATGTACGGATACCGCATACCAGCAAATTCAGGTGGAGAATAATTGCTTTATCGCCGTACCTTCCGGTTTCACACCCAATAACGATGGCCGGAATGATTACCTGTATCCACTGAATGTGTTTAAAGTAACGAACCTGCATTTCCAGGTTTTTAACAGGAATGGCCGTTTGGTTTTTGAAAGTCGTGACGGCAACCGGAAATGGGACGGCCGGGTGGGTGCTGTTTTACAGGACACAGGTGTATATATCTGGGTACTGAGTTATACAGATGAGGCGGGCCGGAAAGTATTTCAAAAAGGGACGACCCTGTTGATCAGATAAACGATTGCTATGCATAAAAAAATTAGTATCTGCCTGTTGGTTTTCTTTACACTGAATACGGCCGTGGTCGCGCAGCTGAAAAGTAAATCACTGACAACAGGGCGATACGGCGATGGCCCCGATAGCATTGCTCCCGTTGGTCTGCTTAAAAACCTGACCGACGAACAATTGCTTGATGTGGTGCAAAAACAAACCTTCCGTTTTTTCTGGCACGGGGCCCATCCGTATAGCGGACTGGCACTGGAAAGAAGTAATACCGTACTGGCTGAACATTACTGGGATTATATCAACGAAGCCTGGGATGAACCGAATTTCAGTACAACGACATTTGGCCCGGATGCCGGTGCGATCGGCGGTACCGGATTTGGAATCATGAGTACCATTGTCGCGGTTGAACGAAAATGGATCGGACGTGATACTGCGGTACGCCGGCTGATCAAAATAGCCGACTTCCTGATTAATGCCGATTGCTACCATGGCATTTACCCGCACTTCATGAACGGAAGAACAGGCAAGGCCATTAAGTTTGACCGCCTGGATGATGGTGCCGATATTGTTGAAACGTCCTATCTGCTCATGGGCTTTCTCTGTGCCCGGGAGTATTTCAATGGCAATACGCCCCGAGAAGTTTATTTAAGAAAACGGATCAGCCAGATGTGGGGTGCCGCCAACTGGAACTGGCATACGAATGGACAACCCAAACTGTACTGGCACTGGAGTCCCAACAACGGGTTTGATATGAACTTCCCGGTATGGGGGTATAATGAATGCCTGATCACTTATATAATGGGTGCATCTTCTCAATATCATTCTATTCCGAAAGCAGCATACGATGGTACATGGGCCGGCAGCCAGGGATTCAAAAACGGGAAACAGTATTATGGGTATACTTTGCCGTTAGGTAATTACGATGAGGATAAGGGCGGCCCCCTGTTTTTCGAACAATATACTTTCCAGGGTATCGATCCCAACGGCCTGACCGATTCACTGGGAAATGATTATTTTCTGCAGGGGAAAAATCATACCCTGATCAACCGGGCTTATTGCATGGAGAACCCCAAAAAATTCAAGGGCTACAGCGATGTCTGCTGGGGGCTCACCGCCGGGGATAGTTATAAAGGGTATGTGGCACATAGTCCGCAGAATGACCGGGGTGTGATACAGCCCACCGCAGCCATATCCTCCCTGCCGTATACGCCCAAAGAAAGCATGGAAGCCCTTCGTTACTTCTATTACGGGCTCGGCGATAAAATCTGGAGCAAATACGGCTTTGTGGATGGTTTCAGTATTCATCATAACTGGTACGCTAAATCACATCTCGCTATTGACCAGGGGCCGATCATTACCATGATTGAAAACTATCGTACCGGGATGCTCTGGAAATTATTCATGAATATACCGGATATTCAGAACGGGTTAAAAAAACTGGGCTTCAACAGTCCGTATTTTAAAAAATAGGCTATGAAAAAAATGATAGTGGCATGTACAGTGATGCTCTTCAGTTTGCTGACAACCGCACAGACTGAAGTAAAAGTGATGAGTTATAATATCCGGCTGGATGTAAAGTCGGACGGTGAAAACTGGTGGGAAAAGAGAAAGGACAAAGTAGCGGGATTGATGAACTACTACGCGGCAGATTTTATCGGCGGCCAGGAAGTACAGTTTCACCAGCTGCAATACCTGGAAGAACAACTGAACGGGTATGATCATATTGGTGTGGGACGGGATGACGGAAAAGAAAAAGGAGAGTTCTCCTGCATTTTTTACAATTCAAAAAAATATACACCGGTAAGGCAGGGAACGTTCTGGTTGTCCCAGACACCCGATTCAGTATCCATGGGCTGGGATGCGGTTTGTAACCGGGTCTGTACCTGGGGGCTCTTCCGGCTGGCAAAGAGTAAAAAAATGATCTGGGTCTTCAATACCCATTTTGATCATATGGGTAAGCTGGCAAGGGTGGAATCGGCAAAACTGATTCTTGCAAAAATGAATGAACTGACGGCCGGGAAAAATTATCCGGTTGTATTTATGGGTGACCTCAATTCAAAGCCGGCCGATGAACCGGTTCAATTGCTGAATGAAGCTTTGGATAATGCGCGTACGCAATCAGCAGAAGCGCCGTATGGCCCGGCCGATACCTGGAATGGGTTTAAGTTCAATCAGCAACCGGACGGGTGTATCGATTATATTTTTACAAAGCGGGGAACAAAACTTAAGGTTATGAAATTTGCCACCATCACCGATTCGTACCAGCTGAAATATCCATCCGATCATTTTCCGGTTATGGCTACCATGCAATTTTAAACTCAGGCTATGAATGAAAATATCTCCCGCGAAAAATTTTTAAAAACCACCGCTTTAGCCGGCGCGGCCCTACTTGTTTCCTCATTGGAAGGATGGGCGGCTGCATGGCCGGATAAAAAACTGCGGGTGGCGGTTATCGGCTGCGGCAGCGTGAGTAACCGCTACCTTCCTCAATTGCTTTCTTCGAAGCTGATCGAAGTAGTGAGTCTCTGTGACATCAAACCTGAACGGGCCGTGGCACAGAACAAGGAGTATAAAGTGAATGCCGCCACTTATGGACATATAGACGAAATGCTTCGGGGCGTACCCTTTGATATGATGGTAACCCTGACCGATATGCAGGTACACGGGGAGTTGAATAAAAAAGCCCTGCTGGCGGGTAAACATGTGTGGAGTGAAAAGCCAATGGCTAATACCTATGCGGAAGGCAAAGCCCTGCTCGATCTGGCCCGCTCCAGAAAACTGAGAATATGGGGAGCGCCGGCCGTAGTAAACAGTCCGCAGTTTGCCTATATGAGTAAAATGATTCAGGAAGGCAAACTGGGACGTATAGCCGCTGCTCACGGACAATACGGACATACCGGTCCCACCTGGTCCGCATTTTTCTATGAAAAAAACGGGGGAAGCATGCCGGATCTCGGTGTGTATAATATAGCCACGCTTACCGGTTTACTGGGGCCCGCACGGAGTATCATGGCCATGACCAGTATTGTAAACCCGGAACGTACCGTGGATGATAAAGGGAAAATAAAAGTGGAAGCGGAGGATAATGCGCATATACTGATGGAGCATGATAAAGGGGTGATCAGTCATGTGATGTGCGGGTTCAATTATTTTGATCCGCATGGACATGAAGCCGGTAACCAGTCACTACATTCCATTCAGATTTATGGGGATTATGGCAATATGCGTTTGATCGGGTATGACTGGGAGACGAATGGCGTAATGGTGGATTTGCACTGGGATAAGCCCGCGGAACTGGTTTGTACGGATAAAGGAGGCTATGAATGGCAGGAAGGCGCCCGTGTGGTGGGAGAGAGTCTCGTAAATGGAACGGAGCCGCGGATCAATGTAGAACATGCACTTCACGTACTTGAGATCATAGAAGCCGCCAGAAAATCTTCCGCCACCGGTATGAAAGTAAAACTGAAAAGTAAATTTCCCTGGCCTGTTGTTAAATAAATGTATAGTATGAAACTTGCTATTCTCGGATCAGGTTTTATTTCCCGCTTTTATGCGGATGCACTGGTAGCCCAGCGAAGAAAAGATACGATTGTGTCGGTATACAGCCGTACAGCAGACAATGCAGGAAAGTTTGCGGCGGATTACGGAGTACCCCATTATACAACCAGTATAAAAGAATGTGTATCACATCCCGACGTGGAAGCAGTGATTATCGGGTTGTCCAACGACATGCACCTGCCTGCGGTACTCGAAGCGGCAGCTGCTGGTAAACACGTCCTTTGTACCAAACCGCTCGGCCGTAATGCCGCAGAAGCCCTTCAGATGCTGCAGGCCGTGGAGAAAGCGGGTGTTACGGGTGGTTATCTTGAAGATCTCTGTTACACACCTAAGTTTTTAAAATCCCTGGCAGCCGTGAATAGCGGCAGCATCGGCGATGTAATCTGGACCAAGAGCCGGGAAACACATCCCGGTCCGCATAGTGACTGGTTTTGGGATAAAGAAAAATCCGGCGGTGGAGCCATGATCGATCTGGGCTGTCACTGTGTGGAGATCAGCCGCAATTTTATCGGTAAAAACATTAAACCGGTAGAAGTAATGTGCTGGGCTGATACCCGGGTGCATCCCATCGATGCGGAAGACAATGCGATCGGGCTGGTGAAATATGAGAATGGCGCCATTGGTCAGTTTGAAGTAAGCTGGACCTTCCGGGGCGGTATGGATCTGCGGGATGAAGTGATGGGAACAGAGGGTACGATCTGGGCCAATAACTTTCTCCGTACCGGTTTTGAAATGTTCAGCACCGGTAAAGGCGTTCTGTATGTAGCGGAGAAAGCTGAATCCAATGCCGGCTGGATCTTCCCGGTAGGAGATGAAGTGCATGAACTGGGCTACAGTCATATGTTTACGGATATGTTTGATGCCATTGACAAAGGGAAGCAACCGGCCGAAACATTTTATGATGGCTATATTGTAAATGCAATATTGGATGCAGCGTATAAATCGGCAAAGACAAAACAATGGGAACCCGTAAAGCTCGGCGTGTGGAGAGGATTGAAAGAACAGCAGGCGGCGAAAGAGATGGCGGCCTATGATGATCAATACTACCTGATTAAGGAAGAAGTATTGCCGGGCGGGGAAAAGAAGTACATCATCAAACATAAAATTACCGGATCAATCGAAAGAAGATAATGCAACTACAGAATAAAAAAATTGTCATCATTGGCGGCACTACCGGAATGGGATTGTCCGCAGCCAGCACATTTGTACGGGAAGGCGCCCGTGTGGTAGTGGTGGGCAGAAATGAACTGTCGGTGAAAGCGGCAGGTGAAACACTTGGTGATGCAGCCCTTGCTTTCAGCGGGGATGCCACACAAACCGATACGGCGGAAAAGGCGATACGGATATGCCAGGAGAAATTCGGAGGATTTGATGGCCTCTATCATGTGGCCGGAGGCAGCGGCCGTAATATGGGAGACGGGCCGTTGCATGAGCTCAGTCTGGAAGGATGGAACTGGACCCTGCATATGAACCTGACCGCACTGATGTTATCGAACCAGGCGGCGGTACGTGCTTTCCGGGAATTAAAAAGAGGTGGTACCATTCTGAATATGGGTTCTGTACTTGGTTTTTCGCCCTCGCCGCGTTATTTCTCCACGCATGGATATGCTGCTGCAAAATCGGCTATTATAGGATTCAGTAAATCCATAGCCGCATATTATGCAACTGAAAATATACGGGTGAATGTAATTGCGCCGGCGGTAGTGCAAACACCCATGGCACAACGCGCCGCGAATAATCCGGAGATACTTTCCTTTGTCCGTACAAAGCAGGCGCTTGACGGAGGACGAATCGGCCAACCGGAAGATTGTGACGGGTTGGCCACCTATTTTATGAGCGATCAGTCGAAGTTTACCACCGGACAGGTAGTTGCTGTAGACGGCGGCTGGTCGGTCAGTGAACCCTAAACCTTAAACGCTAAACTCAAAACCCAAACCCTCCCATGCACGCAATCGGAATTGATATCGGCGGTACGCGTATCAAAGCGGTAGTGATTGATGAAGAAGGTCATCTTTTGCAACATAGCTACCACCGGACTACGGATAATGCGGAAATGACCTGGCGGCAGACCGTATTGACTATTGCAAAGGAGATACTGCATACATATAAAGCGGAAGAGATCGTAGTAGGCATATCCGCGCCCGGCTTACCGGATGAACACAATTCCACGATTGCGTTTATGCCCGGACGTATGCAGGGACTTGAGTACTTTAACTGGCAGCACAGTCTGCAGGTGCCGGTAACGGTATTGAATGACGCCGTGGCTGCACTGGTGGCTGAAGCCCGCTTTGGTGCCGCCAGGAATAAACGGCATGCGGTACTGGTTACGCTCGGTACAGGAGTAGGCGGTGCCCTGCTGATTGACGGGAAGCCTTACCAGGGTGCTTTTAATAAAGCCGGGCATATCGGTCATATGGTCATTGATGAAAAAGGCGACTGCGATGTAACCGGCATGCCGGGCAGCCTGGAAGAATGTATCGGGGAATGTACGATTGAAAAAAGAACAGGGGGCAAATTCAGCAGTACCCGGGAACTGGTGGAAGCCATGCATAACGGCGATGAATATGCTAAAAATACCTGGCTTAAATCGGTACGCCAACTGGCTATTGGTTTATCCAGTATTACAAATATTCTTTCGCCCGAAACCATTATTCTCGGTGGCGGCATTACCGAAGCGGGTGCCGGTCTTTTTCATCCGCTCAATGAATATATGGCCAGGTATGAATGGCGGGCCGGAGGGAGGAAGACTGAAATTGTAAAAGCGCAATACGGCGATCTGGCCGGAGCGGTTGGTGCCGCTTCTTTTGCTGTAAAGAGAGATATTAATAAAAGCAATATACCTGAATTGATATGAGCCTGACTACAACCTATCTCGGAAAATGTGCGGCAATTATTGCCGCTGTAGAATCGCAGGAAGCGGCGATCCGGCAGGCGGCCGGATGGTTTGCGGAGACCATCCTGGCCGGTCGCATGGTGCACACATTCGGCAGCGGACACAGCCGTATTATGGTAGAAGAAATGTGGCCGCGGTATGGTTCTTTTCCCGGCTTTAATCCAATAGTGGAATTGTCGCTCACCAATCACAACAATGTGGTGGGGGCCAATGGTCAACGGCAGGCCATGTTCCTGGAAAATGTACCCGGGCTGGCGGCACGTATACTCCGCAATTTCGGACTGGATCAAAAAGATACGGCCCTGATCATTTCTTCCAGTGGCTGTAATGTAGTACCTGTTGAGATGGCGGAATTGTTGCAGCAGGCCGGGATCAAAGTGGTGGCCGTGGTTACACAGGCACATCTCAATGCCAGTACAAGTAAAAGAGCCGATGGAAAAAAAATAACGGATTTTGCGGACCTGGTAATTGATACCGGCGCGCCCGCCGGCGATTCAATGATACAAGTGGAAGGACTGGACACACCTGTTTCTCCCGGATCAACCGTGGGGGGCGTCATGATCATCAACAGTATTAAAGCCGAACTGGCACAGTTACTAACGAATGCCGGTCATCCGCCAAAAGTGCTGACAGCCGGTTGTTTGGTGGGTACGGAGAAAGCCACTGCGTTGTTTGAGGCAGCTTATGATGAGCACGGCAGAAGGTTGGCAGAGCTTTACAAGTTTGCTGGTAGTAGTTAGTCAGTCGGTAGTCGGGAGGTAGTAGCCTGCCTGCCGCAAAGGCAGGTCGGTAGTCAACAGCCCCTCCTTTAGAAGCATGATACTAAAACAACTGCTGTTTCTCGTTTTACGGAATGTTTTCGTACTTCGTACTTCTAACTTCGTACTTCGACAGTCGTGTTAAAAAAACAATATTATGATTAATCCTATAAGAACAACAGTCGTTGGCAGTTATCCATTTCCCGGCTGGCTGGAATTTGCCACAAAGAATCTGCAGCAGTTTGGTGCCGCCGATATAAATGAAATGATTGAAGACGCGGTGATCGCGGCTATTCATGACCAGGTAACGGCAGGGCTGGATGTAATTACAGATGGCGAGCAGACGAGACTGGATTTTAATTTATCCTTTTATGGTTTTATAAAAGGGATTGAAAACAACGAAACCGAAACCCGGAAGTTCGGGCCGGCGGCGCATGATCAGCGGGGCAAAAACAGTATTGTGGGTGAACTGACAGCGCCGGCAGGTTTAGGTGCGGTTAAAGAATTTCAACGGCTGCAGCGGCTGGCACCGGCCGGCCCGGTATTAAAAGCCAGTGTGCCCGGTCCGTATACGCTGAGTGGCCGGTTAATGCCAAATGATATGTATAAAGACCGGTATGAAATAACAGAGGCCCTGTTGCCCATTGTCCGTTCTGAACTGGAAGCATTGGTGGATGCCGGGTGTACGGAGATTACCGTTGATGAACCTTCCATGAGTTGCTATGCGTATAAAGAAGACACGAAGCGTTTTGTGGATATTTTCAACCGTACGGTAAAGCCGGTCGTGGGGAAATGCAACCTCAGTACCCATCTGTGTTTCGGTAATTTTAAAGGCCGCCCCGTAGGTTACCGGAGTATCAAACCCATGCTGCCCGATTTCCTGGATATGAACGTAGATGAGATTCATATTGAAATGGCCAACCGGGAATTCGCAGAAGTGAATTTATTACAGGCTTTTGCAGAAAAAATGAATGTGGCCGTAGGGGTTATAGACGTAAAGAACTACTATATAGAGACAGTGGAGGATGTGGCGGAACGTATCCGGAAATGTCTGCAATTTGTTCCGGCGGAAAAATTGTCTGTGGCTCCCGATTGCGGATTAAGTCAGACGGCGCGCTGGGCGTCGCGTCAGAAATTAACCAATATGGTACTGGGTGCGCAAAAAGTAAGGGAGAGTTTATAAAATGGAATGCAGAATATTTGATAATTACAATGACTTGTCTGATGCGGCTGCTGAATTGATTCTTGGTATTGTGGAACGGAAACCGGAAGCGGTCCTTTGTTTTGCCACCGGTAATTCACCGGTTGGTACCTACAAGGCATTGGCCGGGATGGCCAAAGAAAGAGGTACCGATTTCAGTCAGTGCTTTTGTTTCGGATTAGATGAATGGCTGGGCGTGCCTCCTGAAAAAAGTGGCAGCTGTCATTACCTGTTATTTGACCAGGTCTTTCGTCCGCTGGGTATAAAAGAAGAACAAACACATCTTTTTAACGGCATGACCACCGATGTAACTACCGAGTGCAGGATCATGAACGGAGAGATCGAACATGTGGGCGGTATTGACTGTATGCTGGTAGGTATCGGGCTCAACGGACATATCGGCTTTAATGAACCCGGTGTGGATATGGAATCCGGGGCGCATGAACAGGAACTGCATGAGTCAACGCTTGCCTCCGGTCAGTTATACTTTAATGAACCAACGGCTATTGCCAAAGGCATTACACTGGGGATGGGCCAGGTTATGAATGCACGTACCCTGTTAATACTGGCCAATGGAAAAAGCAAAGCGGAAATTATTCATAAAGCCTGTGAAGGTCCTGTAACGAATGATGTGCCGGCCAGTTATATGCAGAAACACCGGCATGCCGTTCTGATGATTGACAAAGAAGCCGCCGCCGCACTAAGTAAATAAATGGAACTGATTAGCGCCATATTAAAAGAAGAAGCCCTGCTGGCTGACATGGACAGCCTTATGGATGATCCGGGACTGCATGGCTGGTGGCTGGGGCAAAGCGGTTTTTTATTTCAGTGGAAAGGGAAGCGGGTTTTAGTGGATCCTTATCTGTCTGATTCACTCACGGAGAAATACCTGCATACCGGCAAACCACATACACGGATGAGTGAGCGGGTGATCCGTCCGGAATTGTTACGGAATATTACCGTCGTCACGTCCAGTCATAACCATACCGATCACCTGGATGCGGCTACCCTGGTACCTTTACTGGCGAATAATCCGGGACTGACTTTCATTATTCCGGAAGCCAACCGGTCATTTGTAGCAGAGCGGGTGAAATGCGGAGTCGATTTTCCAACAGGCTTAAATGACGGGCAATCGGCAGAGGTACAAGGGATTCATTTTTATGGTATACCGGCCAGGCATAATGAAATTGAACGGGATGAAAACGGGAATTGCCGGTATATGGGTTATGTAATCCGGTTTGGCGACTTTTCCATTTATCACAGTGGTGATACGCTCTGGTTTGACGAACTGCCGGAGCTACTCCGTCCGTTTTCTATTGATCTGGCGATATTGCCCATCAATGGGAATAAACCGGAACGGAATGTGGCCGGCAACCTGGATCATGTAGAAGCGGTGAAACTGGCAAAGGCTTTAGGGGTGAAGTTGGTGATTCCCTGTCATTACGATATGTTTTCATTTAATACTGCCGATGTACAGGATTTTGTGAAAGAAGCAGAACAGGAAGGACAAGGATACTGCGTATTGCGGGGAGGAGAACGCTATTCTTTTAATGTAAATAAACACTGATGCTTCGATTTTTTTCAGCTGAGCCGGTACGTTTATCCTGGGGTATTGCCCTGATGAGGATCATTACGGGTGCATTCCTGATCTTTCATGGCTGGGAATGTTTTGATGCAGAAAAAATGAACATGTATACAGGCTGGTTTACGGATCGTCATTATGCCGAACCGGCTGCCTGGGCCTATGCGGGAAAGATCGCTGAGTTGCTGGCTGGTACCGGTTTTGTACTGGGACTACTGACCAGGGTTGCTGCTTTGGGTTCTATCGCTGCTTTTGCCGGTATTATCTTTCTGCTGGGCGATAAAGGAAAAATATTTGAATCGGATCAACATCCCTTTCTTTTTATACTGATCAGTGTGCTGTTTCTTTTCACAGGTCCCGGTGCCCTGAGTCTGGATAGTATAATCTTCAAAACTAAAAAACGCCGTTACTGATCATGTCTGATACTTCATCTGTACATATCAATACAAAGGGTGTGGCTGCCAACAGTTATGATGCCATTGTTATTGGCAGTGGCATCAGTGGTGGCTGGGCGGCTAAAGAGCTTTGTGAAAAAGGACTAAAGACGCTGGTACTGGAAAGAGGACGCCCGGTAGATCATATAAAAGATTATCCTACGGCTACACTATCCCGTTGGGAGTTACCTCACCGTGGTGCCATCACCCGGGAAACGCGTGATCAGAATCCCCTGATCAGTAAAGCAGCCGGCTATGGGGAAGATACCCAGCACTTTTTTGTAAAAGATGCTGATCATCCCTATATACAAGAGAAGCCCTTCGATTGGGTACGCGGCTACCAGGTCGGCGGCAAATCACTGACCTGGGGCAGGGCCTGTGCCCGCTGGAGTCCGTATGACTTTACCGCTCCGGAGCGTTATGGCTACGGGCAATCCTTTCCGATCGGTTATGAGGTGATGAAAGACTGGTACAGTCATGTCGAAAAATTTATTGGCGTATGCGGCAGTTATGATGGTATACCTTCCATGCCGGATGGTGAATTCCTGACGGCCTATGAACTGAATGCAGCCGAGAAGCATCTGCAAAAAGTAGTGAAAGAAAAATTCAACCGGCACTATGTATCGGGCAGGTGGGCGCATATCACCGATCCGCAGCAGATCCACCTGGAGCAGGGGCGTGCACAATGTCAGAACAGGAATTTATGTATGCGGGGTTGTCCGCTGGGTGGTTATTTCAGTTCCAATTCCTCCACACTTCCCTGGGCTGCCAAAACAGGTAATCTCACTATCCGTCCGCATTCCGTAGTGCATTCGATCATCTACGATGAGCAAAAACAGAAAGCCACCGGGGTGCGCGTGATCGATGCGCAAACGCATAAAGCCATGGAGTTTTTTGCCCCGGTTATTTTTTGTAATGCTTCGGCACTGAACACCAATCTCATTTTGCTGAATTCCACTTCTTCCCGTTTTCCCAACGGGCTGGGTAATGACAATGGATTATTGGGGAAATATATCTGTTTTCATAATTACCGGGGCAGTATGAATGGAGATCTGGACGGAATGGAAGACCTTTATTATAAAGTTTCCAAACCCGCTGAATGTATTGTGGCCAATTTCAGCAACCTGGAAAAAAGGGATAAAGATTTTTACGGGGGCTATGTGATTTACTCCGGTGGTTACCGGGAAAAACTGAGTGATAAGCATGTACAGCCATTGCTGGGTGCCGGTTTTAAAGAAGCCATCAGCGAACCGGGTACCTGGGGCGTGTATATGTATATGCAGGGCGAAACGATTGCAAAAGAATCGAATCATGTACGGCTGAGCAGGGATAAAAAGGATCAGTGGGGTATTCCTTTGCTGATCACCTCTGTAGGCTATGATGATAATGACGATAAAATGGTGAAGGATTTCCTGGAACAGGGGCAGCTGATGCTGGAAGCTGCCGGTGTAAAAAATATAAACACAAACGACAGCGGACAGGCGCCCGGGCTGGATATACATGAAATGGGTGGGGTGCGCATGGGAAAAGATCCAAAGACTTCTTTACTCAATGAATGGAACCAGCTGCATCATTGTAAAAACGTCTTTGTTACGGATGGCGCCTGTATGACGAGTACGGGCAGTCAGAGTCCGTCGATTTTGTATATGGCGTTTACGGCGAGAGCGGCGGAGTACGCGGTGAGTGGTGAGTGGTGAGTGGTGAGTAGTGAGTAGTGAGTCGGGAGATAGTATTAAGAATAAAATTTCTATATGATAAAGCATTGCAGAACGATAGGGTTGTTTTTACTTTTTACTTTTGAATTTTTACTTTCTCACGGTCAGCAGAAGACCTACTGCAATCCGGTAAATATTGATTACGGGTATACGCCTATTCCGAATTTCAGTGATTGGGGACGGCACCGGGCTACGGCCGATCCGGTGATCGTATTGTATAAAGGCGATTATTATTTATTCAGCACCAATCAGTGGGGATACTGGTGGAGTCCGGATATGCTGAACTGGAATTTTATTTCAAAAAAATTCCTGCGCCCCTGGAATGAAGGCTATGATGAACTCTGTGCACCCGGGGTGGGCATTATCGGTGATACCATGATTGTTTTTGGTTCTACCTATACCAGCAAGTTTACAATGTGGATGAGTACCAATCCCAAGGCGAATGACTGGAAACCATTGGTTGATTCTTTTGATATCGGCGGCTGGGATCCTTCCTTTTTTACCGATGATGACGGTAAATTTTATATGTACAACGGAAGCAGTAATAAATTTCCGATGTATGGTATTGAGCTGAACCGGAAAACCATGCAGCCTGTTGGTACCCGCAAGGAAATGTACCTGCTGGAGCCCTGGCGGTTTGGCTGGCAGCGGTTCGGAGAGCATATGGATAATACCTTCCTTGATCCGTTTATTGAAGGTTCGCATATGACCAAATACAAGGGAAAATATTATCTGCAGTATGGGGCACCGGGTACGGAGTTCAGCGGCTATGCGGATGGATTATTGGTGGGCCATCATCCGCTGGGTTCTTTTGAAGCGCAAAGTGATCCGTTGAGTATCAAACTCGGTGGTTTTGTGCGGGGCGCAGGTCATGGAACTACATTTATTGATAAATTCAATCAGTACTGGCATGTGTCCACCACGGTGGTGTCGGTGAAGAATACCTTTGAACGAAGGATTGGTATCTGGCCTGTAGGTTTTGATCAGGATGATAAAATGTTTTGCAACACCACATTCGGTGATTACCCGCATTTTATTCCCGCCCCCGGTATTGATGGTTCGCAATATGGAAAGGAAGGTAAATCACCTTACTTTACCGGGTGGATGTTACTCAATTATAATAAACCGGTACAGGTGTCCTCCACCCTGGGTGGATATGTGCCCAATAATGCGGTGGATGAATTAACCAAAACATACTGGAGTGCAAAAACGGGTGATAAAGGGGAATGGATACAAACCGACCTGGGCAATATCTCTACGGTGAATGCGGTACAGCTCAATTACGCCGATCAGGATGTGGCACAGGATCGGTTAGGTAAATGGCCCGGACAGTTTCATCAGTATAAACTGTGGTATTCGGCAGACGGGAAAAAATGGACCATCCTCGTGGATAAGAGCCAGCACCAGGCGGACGTGCCGCATGATTATGTGGAATTGCCCAAAGCCGTACAAGCCCGGTATATTAAACTCGAGAATATCCATATGCCGACCGGTAAATTTGCCATCAGCGGATTGCGGGTATTTGGTAATGGCAATGGTGCGAAGCCGGATGCCGTGCAGGGCTTTATTGTATTGCGTACGGAGAAGGATAAGCGCAGTGCCTTTATCAAATGGCGCCCGGTAGATAATGCCTTTGCCTATAATATTTACTATGGTACGCATCCCGATAAATTATACACCAGCATCATGGTGCATTCCAATAATGAGTACTGGATGAAGGCCATGGATTCGCAGAAACCCTATTACTACTGTATTGAAGCCGTAAATGAAAACGGCACCAGTGAACGGACGAAAATTATTAAAGTGGATTAATATGAAAAAACTCTTCCTGTTATTACTCGCAGTACCCGTATTGTCTTTCACGGCCCGGTCACAGGGCAATATACCTTTCTGGAAAGAAGTACAATCGTTGAAGCAAAAAGACAGCTTGTCGTTTCCCGCTCCCGGCCAGACTTTATTTATCGGCAGTTCTTCTTTCACCCTGTGGAAGGATGCATCCGATTATTTCCCCAAACACAAAATTCTGAACCGTGCTTTTGGCGGATCCACCCTGCTGGATATGATCCGCTTCCGGTATGATGTACTCTTTCCGTATCAGCCAAAGCAGATTGTATTGTATTGCGGCGAAAATGATTTTGCATCCAGTGATACCGTAACAGTAGCCATGGTGGTGCAGCGGTTTACTACATTTTATTCCCTGCTTCGTGCCCGGTATCCGAAAACGCCTTTTTTGTATGTTTCCATGAAGCCCAGTCCGAGCCGGGCTCATTTGCTGGAAAAGTATAAAGAAGCCAACGGACAGATAGCCGCCTTTCTCCGGAACGAAAAGAGAGCGGCTTATGCGGATGTGTATTCAAAAATGCTGAAGGACGATGGAAGTCCGATGGATGATATTTTTCTGCAGGACCGCCTGCATATGAATGCCAAAGGATATGCCATCTGGAAAAAAGTGCTGGAACCGTTGCTTAAAAAATAATAACGCATGAGACCTGTAACTACATTGATCGTTTTACTGACAGCACTTGCCTCCTGTACGGAACAAAAGAAAGAAGTGCCCGTAACTAAAATTGCATTTGGCTCCTGTGGCTACCAGGACGACCCGCAACCGGTACTGACCCTTGCCGCGGAACAAAAACCGGACGCCTTTGTATTCCTGGGAGATAATATTTACGGCGATACCGATAATATGGATACCCTGCGGGCTAAATACAACCGGCTGGGGGCTAAACCGGAGTATCAGCAACTCGCAGCAGCTGCGAAGATCTTCGCTACATGGGATGATCATGATTACGGAAGAAATGACTCCGGGAAATGGTATCCGTATAAAGAGGAGTCGAAAAAGATCTTTATGGATTTTTTTAAAGAACCCGACAGCAGTGAAAGAAGAAAACATGCCGGTATCTATAAAACGGAGTATATACATGCGGGCGATAAAATCGTTCAGGTGATCCTGCTCGATGTCCGCTCCTTCCGTAGCGATCTGCGGTTGTATCAGAAAGGGGATACTCTTCCCTATGGCGGTTTCTTTTATAACCCCGATTATTATCCGCAGACTTCACCCGACAGCACATTGCTGGGTGCGGAACAATGGGCCTGGCTGGAAGCGGAGTTGAAAAAACCGGCCGACCTGCGGCTGATCGGCAGCGGCTCCCAGTTCAGTATTGAATACAACGGGTATGAAGCATGGGCCAATTTTCCCCATGAACAAAAAAAATTGCTCAACCTGATTAAAAGTACAAAGGCCAGTCATGTACTGTTCCTCAGCGGCGATGTACACTATGCGGAAATATCCCGAATCAAAGAGGAGGGGCTCTATCCCATTTATGATATTACATCGAGCGGAATAACCAGTACCTGGAGTTTTGCCACACAAAATAAAAACCGGATAGAAGGTCCGGTGATGGATAACCATTTCGGTTTACTGACTGTTACCTGGGAAAAAGACCCTGTGATCCGGATGGAGATCATTGATAAAAACCGGAACAGCCGGATTGAGTATACGATAATGGGAAGTGAAATAAGTTTCTAAATTTGACAATTATAAATATCTACACATGAAAAGGATTTTAACGGTTGCCGCGTTAGTGCTGGGATTGTACAGCCTGCCCGCCGCCGCACAGCAAACCAATGAGGCGAAAATGAAAACCTTCATTGATGCCCTGATGAAAAAAATGACATTGCAGGAAAAAATCGGTCAGCTCAATCTGCCGGGCAGCGGTGATATTGTGACCGGACAGGCACAGAGTTCTGATATCGGCAAGAAAATACGGGAGGGGAAAGTCGGCGGTCTGTTCAATATCAAATCCGTAGCCAAGATTAAAGACGTACAGCGTGTGGCCGTGGAAGAGAGCCGGCTCAAAATTCCCATGATCTTTGGAATGGATGTGATACACGGATATGAAACCGTATTCCCGATACCTCTCGGACTGAGCTGTACCTGGGATATGCAGCTGGTAGAGAACAGTGCGCGGATTGCCGCGGTGGAAGCCAGTGCCGACGGGATCAACTGGACCTTTTCTCCTATGGTGGATATCTGCCGCGATGCCCGTTGGGGGCGTATAGCCGAAGGCAATGGCGAAGATCCCTACCTGGGTGCTCAGATTGCCAAAGCGATGGTACGTGGTTACCAGGGCAATGATTTGTCGAAGAACAATACCATTATGTCCTGCGTAAAACACTATGCATTATATGGTGCCGCCGAAGCCGGTCGTGATTATAATACCACCGATATGAGCCGTCAGCGGATGTTCAATGATTATATGCCTCCGTATAAAGCAGCGGCGGATGCCGGTGCCGGTAGTTTTATGGCTTCTTTTAATGAAGTGGAAGGTGTACCCGCCACGGCGAATAAATGGCTGATGACCGATGTACTCCGGAAGCAGTGGGGTTTTAAAGGATTTGTGGTAACCGACTATACAGGGATCAATGAAATGATTGATCATGGTATCGGGGATCTCAAAACCGTTTCTGCCCGCGCCCTGATGGCCGGCATTGATATGGATATGGTAGGAGAAGGTTTGCTGACCACCCTGGAGCAATCGCTGAAGGAGGGAAAAGTGACACAGGCGCAGATTGACCTGGCCTGTCGTCGTATCCTGGAAGCCAAGTACAAACTCGGGCTCTTTGAAAATCCGTATAAGTATTGTGATGAGAACCGCGCCAAAACGGAAGTGTTTACCGCTGAACACCGTGCCATTGCCCGGAGTACAGCCGCACAAAGTTTTGTATTGTTGAAAAATCAGGGTGGACTGCTTCCGTTGAAAAAAACCGGAACAGTAGCCCTGGTAGGTCCGCTCGCCGATAATAAAGAAAACATGCCGGGTACCTGGAGTGTGGCGGCCAATTTTCAGAAAGCCACTTCAGTACTGTCAGGTATGAAAGAAGTACTGGGGGATAAAGTAAAGATCATTTATGCCAAAGGATCCAACCTGGATGCCGATGCCGCATTTGAAGAAAGAGCCGGTATGTTTGGCAAAGCACTGGGCCGCGATAATCGCCCGGCTGATGTGATCATCAAAGAAGCCGTAGATGCCGCTAACCAGGCCGATGTGGTGGTAGCTGCCCTGGGTGAAAGCGCTGAAATGAGTGGCGAAAGCAGCAGCCGCAGTAATATTGAAATTCCGCAGGTACAGAAGGATTTATTAAATGCTTTATTAAAGACCGGTAAACCGGTAGTATTGGTATTATTCACCGGTCGTCCGCTGGCGATCAAAGAGGAAACTGAGAAAGTACCCGCCATTCTGAATGTATGGTTTGGTGGCAGTGAAGCGGGCTATGCGGTGGCCGATGTATTATTCGGGGATGTGAATCCTTCCGGTAAACTCACCACTACCTTCCCGCAGAATGTAGGACAGGTGCCGATTTTCTATGCACATAAGAATACCGGTCGTCCGCTGGAAGAAGGTAAATGGTTCTCGAAGTTCCGTTCGAATTATCTGGATGTAAGCAACGATCCGGTATATCCCTTTGGATACGGTTTAAGCTATACCAGTTTTGGATACAGCGATATCACACTCAGCAGCACATCACTGAAAGGCAATCAGAAACTGACCGCTTCTGTAACGGTGACCAATAACGGTAAATACGAAGGAAAGGAAGTAGTGCAGCTGTATATCCGCGATGTGGTGGGCAGTGTAACCCGTCCGGTAAAAGAACTGAAAGGCTTTCAGAAGATCAGCCTGAAACCGGGCGAATCTAAGACGGTATCTTTTACCATCACACCCGAAGACCTGAAGTTTTATAATTATGATCTGAAGTATGAATGGGAGACCGGCGACTTCCAGATCATGATCGGGACAAATTCGAAAGAGGTGAAGATGGGTAAAGTGAATTGGGTGAAATAGGCCATAAACGCTTCAAACTTCTTAAAACCGGCAGTATTGGCAACAATCTGCCGGTTTTTTCGTGCTTAAAAGTGTGTTATTTTACAAGAACTCGTGCTTAAAAGTGTGAAATTTTGCAAAAACTCGTGCTTAAAAATGTATTAAAAAACACAAAGAATTGAATTACAGGCATTTTATGAAATTTATTGATTTTTTTCCCAGTTATCAGGAGAAATCCGGGAGTTGAGGTTTTCAGGCAAACAAATTTGTTGTTTCATATTAATTTTATTCAATAGTAAAATGGATAAGTATATTTTTTTACATATTGTTGTCACTGTTATTTCAGTTATTGGTTATGTAAAATATGCAGTATTGTTTTGGAAGACTGAAAGAGAAAATCCAGATTGGGATAGGTATAGAGTGTTTTATTATTCTTCTTTTATTCTTTTCTTTTTTGGAAACATAACTATAGGATTATTTCGTGCCAATTTATAGTTTGAATAGTCCCGAGCGACTTCAGCCGTCAGGAATGGGGAATACCGCATATATAAAAATGGGCTAAACTGAATCAGTAATTCCACTAATTTTACTACAGATTGCACGGCTTTGAAATCGTACACCCAACATACTTCCCTTGAATTGCTTGCGTTGGTGGCCCAGGATAATGAGGCTGCTTTTGCCGAGTTGTACGATCGTTACTGGAAAAAATTATTCGTCATAGCTTTTAACCGTCTCCGGGATACATCCGCCGCTGAAGATATAGTGCATGATGTGTTTGCCGGCATCTGGTCGCACCGGCATACACAGCAGATCGACGCCCCCGAAAATTACCTGGCCGTGGCGGTAAAATATGCGGTGTTGAACAGGATTAAACGGAATATACGGGAGCGTGAAAACCTGGAAATGCTGAAGGCACAAATCCAGGTCTCTGAAAATCATACTGAAACCAGCCTGCATTATAAACAAATACTGGAACGGATACAGCAGGAAGTGGAGCGGTTGCCCGACCGCTGCCGGCTGATTTTCCTGTATAGCCGCGAAGCCGGACTGCCGGTTAAAGAAATTGCCAAACGTCTGCATCTGTCTCCTAAAACCGTTGAAAATCAACTTGGCAAAGCGATCCGCCAGCTTAAGGTAGCCACCAAGAGCCTGCTGCATAGTTTTTTCTGATTTTTTCCTGAAATATTTTCAAAATCCGTGAGGGATAGCTTCCTCCCGGTTTACTCATTTATATAACTGCATGAAACGTCCGCAACATTTAGCCGAACTGATTGAAAAATGCGAGGCCGGTACCGCCAGCCCGGAAGAGATCGCCGCATTGAATGAATGGTATCATTCGTTTGATGACTCCGTGGCGACCGTGTCCGCAGCTGAACAGATTACCGAGGCTGAACTGGGACAACGGATTCAGTCCCGGTTGCGGGAATCCATGAACGCGGCAAAAGCACCTGCTGTCTATCGTCGGGGCTGGTTCCGGGCTGCAGCTGCCATTCTCCTCATTATTACAGTAGCCGGCTACTTTATTTATAGAAACGGACTTTCCGAAACAGCACAAGTGGCCGCAGTGCCTGTAACCCCGGCTCCTGCCGAAATCGTACCAGGCGGTAATAAGGCGGTGCTTATTCTGGCCGATGGGTCTTCCATTGTGCTTGACAGCGCTTCCAACGGTTTGCTGAGTACCCAGGGAAATATTCAGGTGGAAAAACTCGATAACGGACTGCTGGCCTATACGGTAAATGGCAAAATCCTGTACGAGGATGATGCCGCATTTTATAATACCATCAGCACACCCCGCGGCGGTCAGTACCAGGTTACATTATCCGACGGAACAAAAGTTTGGCTGAATGCCGCTTCTTCAATCCGGTTCCCTGTGTTATTTACAGGTACCGAACGCCGGGTGGAAGTGACAGGGGAAGCCTATTTTGAAGTGGCAAGGGATATCAGCAAACCATTTAAAGTTAAGGCGGCACAATCCGAAGTGGAAGTACTGGGTACGCATTTTAATATAAATGCCTACGATGATGAAGTCAGTATTAAAACCACTCTGCTGGAGGGAAAAGTAAAAATAACCGTACCCGGTCAGGCCGCTGCACAACCGGCCCGGTTCTTACAGCCGGGACAGCAATCCGGAATCAGTAAGAATGGTGAGATAAGTATTGTGAAGAATGCGGATACGGATGAGGCCATTGCCTGGTTAAAAGGTCGTTTTCAGTTTGAAAATACCGATCTCCGGAGTATGCTCAGGCAGATTTCCCGCTGGTATGATGTGGATGTGGAATACAGGGGCGCGGTGGATCTGCATTTTACCGGACAGCTGACCCGCAATGAAAATGTAACGAATGTATTTAAGCAACTCGCTCTGACGGGGGAAGTACATTTCAGGATAGAAGGACGGAAAGTTATAGTCACACGATAAAAGCGCACATATGAATACAAAAAACCGATTGCTTTTTCCATTCAGTATGGATGGATAAGACAGCGCAGGCACAAATAAAAAAACCGGATTCTGTTGGCGCAGAACCCGGCGGATGTTTGGGCCTGTGAAAAAACAATGTTCAGACTGCTTATTTCTCAACCCTGGCCGGATAAATGACCCGGCCATTAAACACCACGAATTTATGTATTTCACTGCAGTTTGCCGGTCCGGTCTTAGTAAGGCCTCCCTGGCAAGACAAACGATTAAGATTATGAAACTCACCACGGTTTTATTGATCGCTGCCTGCCTCCAGGTAAGTGCCCGCGGATTTTCCCAACGGGTTACTATCAATGAAAACAACACGACATTGCAGAAGGTATTCCAGCAGATCCGGAAACAGACCGGCGTCCAGTTTTTTTACGCGGTGGAAGCGCTGAAAGACGCGAAGAAAGTATCACTGGCTGTAAAAAACCAACCGCTGGAACAGGTACTGGAAATTTGTTTCCGCGACCAGAACCTGACCTATACCATTGCTGAAAACACCATTATTGTAAAACGAAAAGCGCCTGTTCCGGCCGTGGTAGCTGAGGAACCCGCTGCAATGGCTCCGGAACCAGTGAATACGGTTGTAAGGGGTAAAGTGACGGATGAAAAAGGGCAACCCCTGAACGGCGTATCGGTTGCCATAAAAGGCAGTACGACCGGAACGGTAACAGATGCCACCGGCGCCTACACGATCAGTGTGCCGGATGATGCCGTACTGGTATTTTCTTATGTGGGATTTAAAAATGTGGAAGTAAAAGCCGGCGGACGCAGTACCATTGATATTACCCTGAAGCCACTTGAAAGATCACTGGATGAAATCGTGGTGGTGGGTTATGGTACGCAGAAAAAAAGAGACCTGACCGGTTCTGTTTCTTCCGTAAAAGGAGAAGAAGTAGCCGACCGTCCTTCTACCAACCCGATTGCCTCCCTGCAGGGACGTGTACCGGGTCTTACTATTTCCAACTCCGGTCGCGCCGGCGCCAGTCCGGTTGTGCGTATCCGTGGGGTGAACAGTACCAATAGTGCCAGCCCGGTGTATGTGGTGGATGGGGTGCTGCATGATAATATTGATTTCCTGAACCCGGCCGATATTGAAACTATCGATATCCTGCGTGATCCTTCTTCCATTGCCATTTATGGTTTGCGTGGTGCCAACGGGGTGATTGCGATTACTTCAAAGAAAGCAGCCCGCGGACAGACACGTGTTAATCTGCAAAGTATAACAGGGGTACAGGTGGTACAGGATAAAATTAAAATCACCGACGCGGAAGGATTTAAAAAACTCTATAATGCCCAGCTGGCCAACCTGAATGCCGCGGCATTTGATTATTCCAATTATACAGCCAATACCAACTGGCAGGATCTCGTATTGCAGAAAGCGGTGATGAGCTCCACGAACCTGAGTATCAGTAACAGCGGAGAAAAATCAACCACCTATATGAATGTGGGGTATACCGATCAGGAAGGGGTGCTCAAAAATGACCGGTATAAACGCTACCTGGTCCGCCTCAATGAAGAAATCCGTTTTAATAATAAAATTAAAGTAGGTGGAGAAGTTACAGGCTATCATGTAGTGAACAATCCGCCGGCCGCTTCTATAACCAATGCGCTGTGGGCGGCACCCATTGTGCCGATTCAACAGGATGCCAATACTTATTACAGTATGCCTTCCTTCCAGCGGGCACAGGTGGGTAACCCAATCGCCGCGCTGAACAGGAATGACCGCAATTCAGTGAATAAAAGTTTCCGGGTTATCGGTAATATTTTTGCTGAAGTGAAGTTTCTTAAAAACTTTACCTGGCGCTCCACCCTGTATACGGACCTGGGCTTTAACAGCAGCCGGACCTATTCGCAACTGCCTTTTTCCTTTATCAACCTGGGTGAGGGCACCAATCCCACCACAACTACGTATGATAACTCCGTACGTACTTCCGTATCACAGGAGCAGGGTGAATCCCGCCGCTTCCAGCAGGATCATGTGCTGACATTTGATAAAAATTTCGGCAAAGGCCATGTGTTGAATGCCGTAGCCGGTTTCACCAGTATCTACAGTGCCAGTTCCTTTGTAAATGGTACGCGCCGCGATACATCCGTGAATGTGCCGGATGATCCTGATTTCTGGTACCTCGGTGTGGTGAACGTAAACAATCCCTTGTCTAATGGTGGTGGCGGATCAGAAAGCGCAATTGCCGGTGGTTTCGCCCGTGTGGGTTATAACTATAAAGGCAGGTACCTGCTGAATGCCACGATCCGTCGTGATGGCAGTTCCAAATTTGCCCCTGAGAATCGCTGGGGTACATTCGGCAGTGTGGGAGCCGGCTGGCTGATCAGTGATGAAAAATTCTTCAATGCGGTAAGAGGCATTGACTTCCTGAAACTCCGTGCTGCCTGGGGCCGTACCGGTAATGCCAATGGGTTTGCAGACAACCTGTACAAACCCGGTATCCAGAACGCTTCCACGGCCATCTTCGGAGATAATATTTATACATCCATACAGGCGGCTTATATTCCTGACCCCAACCTGCATTGGGAAACCGTACAGGGTATCGATGCGGGTATAGATGTACGCGCATTGGGCAATCGCCTGAATGCGGAGATCACGTATTATAACAGAACCACCAATGATATCCTGACCGGTGTGACATTGCCCAATGAAACCCGCAGTTATTTCACCAACCTGGGTAAGATCACCAATAAAGGGATAGAGCTGAACCTGGGATGGAACGACAAACTGGGTAAGGAACTCACCTATGGTGTAAATGTGAATTTCAGCCATAACAAGAATGTGGTGAATTCCATTGGTGATAATTTCAACTTCTCCATTATCGGAAACGGTGGAGCCAACCTGACCACTACCGGTCAGTCCATTGGTTATTTCTACGGTTATACGCAGACCGGCGTATACCAGTCCGTAGCCGACATTCAGAAATTTCCCGCATTTATTAATGCATTGCCCGGCGATGTATCCTATGCAGATATAAACGGCGATGGCCTGCTCACAACGGCTGACCGTGGTTATATCGGTACGCCCTTCCCGCCATATAGTTTCGGTGGCAGTATCAATCTCGGGTATAAAGGAATTGACTTTACCCTGGAAGGTCAGGGCGCTGCCGGACACAGTATTTATACACAGCGCCGGACCTCTACGTTCGCGGTGCTGAACTATGAAGCCAACCGGCTGAATGCGTGGACCACAGCAGGCTCTACCAATATTGAACCGATCCTGGATAATACAAGAGGAAATAATTTCCTGATGAGTACCTATTATCTCGAACCCGGCGACTATTTCCGGATCCGCCTGCTGCAGGTTGGATATACGTTTGAGAAAAACCTGTTATCCGGTGTGGGTATTCAGAAAGCACGGGTATTCCTTAGCGGACAGAATATCAAAACATGGAGCCAGGTAACAGGTTATTCACCCGAACCGCTGATTGGTGATATCATCGGCGGTGGCGCGGACAACGGTGCTTACCCGGTGCCGGCTGTTTATTCTTTCGGTATCAATCTTACATTCTAAACTGTACTAAAATTATTTGATATGAAATTCATTTTCAAACAAACGCATACAGCAACCCTGCTCCTGCTGACCGTACTGGCCACAGGTCTGCTGACCGGTTGTAAAGGATTCCTTGACACAGAGCGCCAGGGAGCCTACGACGCGGATAATTATCCTTATCCCGGCGGTTCCGGCGCTTATGATCAGTTTATTTTCGGCGCATACAATGAACTGCGCAGTTTCAATCTGCACAGTCAGTCGTTTATAACAGCCACGAGCATACGCAGTGACGATGCCGACAAGGGCAGTACGCCCGCGGATGGCGGCGCCAATGCCACCACCATGGATAATTTCCCGGTACTGGCCAGCAATGGTTTCTGTAATACGCTCTGGGTAGGTAATTACGCCCTGATCACCAAATGCAACAGCACCATTAAGGAAGTAAATACCAATACGCAGATTGTGGCCACTGAGGCGATTAAAAAGCAAACCATCGGGGAAGCGCGCTTTCTTCGTGCGTATGCGTATTTCAACCTGGTAAGACTGTTCGGACGGGTACCGCTGATTGATTCGCTTTTCTCCAACCCCGCCGCGCAGAACAATGTACCGCAAAGTTCCACCGCGCAGTTATATGCGTTTATTGAGGGTGATCTTACCTATGCCGCCGCCAATCTGCCGCTCAGCTGGGATGTAAAATTTGTCGGCCGTGCCACCAGTGGAGCCGCCAATGGTTTACTGGCCAAAGTATACCTGTATCAGCAAAAATGGCAGCAGGCCATGAATGCCGCCGCCGCCGTGGTTAATTCAGGGCAGTATGATCTCTCTACGCCTTACGACAAAATCTTCCGGGAAGAAGGAGAGAACAGCAAAGAATCGGTATTTGAAGTACAGGCTACCGCGTCAGCGGCTATCCCCTCAAATAACGGAGTACAATATGCGCAGATTCAGGGTATCCGCGGTTCCGGTATCTGGGACCAGGGATGGGGATGGAATACACCCAGCACATACCTGGAAGCAGCTTATGAAGCCAATGATCCGAGGAAAAACCGGACGATCATGTATACCAGCACCGGTACAACGATCTACCAGACCATCTATGGAGAGAACCTGCCGGTGGGATTGCCCAACCCCCGTTATAACAATAAAGTATATACCAATCCCGCACTCCGGGCTTCTATCGGCAACCGCTTTGGTTACTGGATGAACCTGCGGGTACTGCGGTATGCGGATGTGGTGCTGATGTATGCGGAAGCCGCCAATGAAGTTGGAGGTGCCGCCAATACTACTATTGCACTCAATGCCCTCAACAGTGTAAGAGCCCGCGCCCGAGCCGGCAATAACACCATACTGCCCGATGTAACCACTACCGACCAGGCGCTGTTGCGTGATGCAATCCGCCAGGAACGCCGGGTGGAACTGGCAATGGAACATGAACGGTTCTTTGACCTCGTACGCTGGGGTATTGCGCAAACGGTAATGAACGCATCCGGTAAACCCAATTATATCGGAAGCCGTGACGGATTACTGCCGATACCACAGACACAAATTGACCTGAGTGCCGGTGTGCTTACACAAAATCCCGGGTATTAATTGAATGACGCTTAAAAAAACAGACATGAACTATTCAACTTTATATACTAAAAGCAGGATCTGGATTCTTTCCGGTGTACTCCTGGCGGCGGTTTCCTGTAAAAAAGACGGCAACCCCAATAATCTTCCCGATGTAAATCCATCGGACTATGATGGAAAGATAGATGGCTACAGCAGCTCCGACGAAGTGTATCCCGGTAACCTGATCGCTTACTGGAGTTTTGATGACACGAAGAATGAACTCAAAAGCGGCACCGCGCCGGCTTCTTCGGCCAATGATACATATGTGGCAGGGGGTGTACGGGGCAAGGCCCTGAGCCTGGCAGCCGGCTATGTATTATTCACCAACCAGTTTGAAAAATTCAAAACGGATTCACTGAAAAGCTGGACTATCAGTGCCTGGGTTAAAATCCTGAACAACGGATCCAAGCGGACCATGCTTTTCCAGCTGGCCCGTCCGGGTATCTTCACCGGCAATATCAATTTTGCCCTGAATACACAATCATTCCCGGCCTCCAATACCACAACGCTTCGTATACAACCTACATTTATGACAATCGGCGGTGGCACACAGGATAACCTGAACAGTGTATTGTCGCCCACCATCGGCATGGATAAATGGACCTACCTGGTACTGACCTATGATTTCGCAACAGGCGTATTCAATATCTGGGCCGACGCGGTAAAAGTGGGTGCCTTCCCGAACAGGGGTACCGGTAATAACAACTTCAAAGCGTATGAACCCAACCAGGTGATCATCGGCTCCAATTATAATGGCATACCCGGTATGTCTGTTAGTTCCGATGTAACCTTTGCACCCATGACCGGCCAGGTGGATGAGATCCGGATATATAACCGGGCTTTGCCGGATGCGCATATTAAGGCGTTGTTTAATTTGGGGAAAGCGAATAAATAGAGAGTGGAGAGTGGAGAGTGGAAAGTGGAGAGTGGAGAGTGGGGAGTCCTCCTTCGCTAACGCTACGGAGGATAAATACAGCTAAGCAGCAATCGGTCATATAGGGGGTTTATCGCTTTAAAGCTGATAAGCCCCTTTTTTAAATCATACAATATGCGTTACAGTATAGTGATCTTGCTTTTGATGCTGGGTGCCTGTAAGGGACCGGTTAAAACAACACAGTCGGTGCCTGATCTGCCAAAAGAAGAGCAGGCTATTTTTGATTCGGTGCAGCGGGCCGCCTTTCGTTATTTCTGGGAAGGAGCGGAGCCGGTGAGCGGACTGGCACGGGAACGATATCATGCGGATAATGTATATCCGCAAAATGATAAGACGACGGTTACCAGTGGCGGCGGCGGATTTGGAGTAATGGCAATACTGGTAGCTATTGAACGGAATTTTATTACCCGTACCGACGGCAGGGAAAGACTGGAAAAGATCGTACAGTTCCTGGAAACAGCTGATCGTTTTCACGGGGCCTGGCCACATTGGTGGAACGGGGAGACCGGGAAAGTAAAACCGTTTGGCCGGAAAGATAATGGAGGTGACCTGGTGGAAACCTCATTCATGATACAGGGTCTGCTTTGTGTGCGGCAGTATTTTAAAGACGGTAATGAAACGGAAAAGCAACTGGCGGCCCGTATTGATAAGTTATGGAAAGAAGTGGAGTTTGACTGGTACCGCAATGGTAAAAATGTGTTGTACTGGCACTGGAGTCCTGACTATAACTGGGACATGAATTTTGCCGTGCATGGGTATAATGAATGCCTGATCATGTATGTGCTGGCGGCTTCTTCTCCCACACATGGCGTGCCCGCAGCAGTCTACCATGAAGGCTGGGCGGAAAACGGAAAGATCAATCAGCAACCTGCTGCTTATGATGGCATTCAGTTGCAACAACGTCACCAGGGCGAACCCGGCACCATTGGCCCTTTATTCTGGGCGCATTACTCCTGGCTGGGACTCGATCCGCGCGGACTGAAAGACAAGTATGCCGACTACTGGAAAGACAATACTGCACATTCCCTGATCCACTATAAGTGGGCCGTAAATAATCCGAAAAAGTTTAAAGGCTATGGTCCGGACAGCTGGGGACTTACTTCCAGTTATTCCATGAAAGGATATGCCGGACATGCGCCATCCCTGAAAAGAGACCTCGGTGTTATTTCTCCAACAGCAGCCCTTTCTTCTTTTCCCTATACACCGGCGGAATCGATGGCGGCGATGAAGAACTGGTATTTGAATAAAAAAGATAAACTATGGGGACCGTTTGGCTTTTATGATGCATTCAGCGAAACCGCTGATTGGTATACACCCCGGTATCTCGCGATAGACCAGGGACCCATAGTGGTGATGATGGAGAATTACCGTTCCGGCCTGCTCTGGAATTTATTTATGAGCTGCCCAGAAATTAAAACCGGGTTAAAGAAACTGGGATTTGAGAGTCCGCACCTGCGTTAAATTATGGTGAAGCGTACAGGTTTACCGGTAAGCCGGCACGAAATGGTTAATTTTACAGGAGAGAAATTAACAGACCCAGAAAAATCTGAAATGTGAAAAAGCTTTTCCTTTTTGCAGTTGTTGCCGGTATCGTCAGTTCCTGTCTGAGTACACGTAAACCATCCGCCATGACATTTGCCAAAAATACAGTAGTGGCTCACCGGGGCGCTTTTAAGAAAAACGGCTTCCCGGAAAATTCAATTGCCTCTTTACGGGAAGCGATCCGCCTCGGCTGTACAGGCGCTGAGTTTGATGTCCGGATGACGGCTGATGATTCGCTGATCATTAATCATGATCCGCATTTCAATAAACTGGAAATTGAAAAAACGGAGTATAAAGCGTTAACAGCTTTTACTCTTTCCAACGGGGAGAAGCTGCCCACCTTACAGGAATACCTGCAGGCGGGGATGCAAAGCAATAAACATACAAGACTGGTACTGGAGATCAAACCTTCCGGTATCAGTAAAGACCGGGGTCGCCTGATTGCCGCCCGTGTACTGGAACTGGTAAAAGAACTTAAGGCCACCCCGTGGATAGTCTATATCAGTTTTGATTATGAAATACTGAAAGAACTGCGCCGTCTTGACCCCGCGGCCAGCCTGCAATACCTCGAGGGAAATATAGCCCCGGCCCAATTAAAAGCTGATGGCATCAACGGGGCCGATTATCATTTCAGTGTATTTAAAACAAAACCCCACTGGATCAAAGAAGCCAAAGAAAACGGCATTGCCTTAAACGCCTGGACCGTGAATGACAGCACGACCATGAACTGGTTGTTGAAGGAAGGGTTTGATTTTATTACGACGAATGAGCCGGAAATGTTGATACAATTAGCAAATTAGCTAATCGGCACATCATCCTTTGATGCTCATCAAAAAATCAAACAAATTCACTTCCGAACTGATGCCCAGTTTTTTCCGGAGGCGGTAACGGCTGATTTCAACGCCACGGACGGAGATATTCATCAGCTGGGCGATTTCTTTGGTGGACAGGTTCATGCGTAAATAGGCCGAGAGCTTCAGTTCATTCGGTGTAATGGAAGGATATTTTTCTTTGAGCACTACTACAAAATCACTGTGTACTTTGTCGAAGTGATGGGTGAAATGTTCCCAGTCCTTATCCATTTTATCATCTTCGCCCAGCACTTTCACCATTTTGCGTATCTCCGTTACGGCTTTTTCATTATCCACGGCCTTCATCAGCTGATTGAGTTCCGTTTTGAGTTTGGTCAGCAGTTCTCCTTTCTGCACCAGGTGCATGGCATTGGTGGCGAGCTCGGAGTTTTTAAAGTCCACTTCGGCCTGCAGCTTTTCATTCCGGAGTGCCACCAGTTCATTTTCCGCTTTATTGATCTCCAGCTGATGCAGGTACTGCAGTTGCTCCTGCTCCTTTTCATATTTCTCCTGCTGCAGGTGGAATTTTTTAATCTGCCATTTATAGAGATAGTACAAGGCCACACAGCCCAGCAGGAAATAAACAAGATAGGCCCAGATGGTCTGGTACCAGGGCGGGAGGATCCGGAAGGAGTAAACCACCACGCCGGATTCATTGCCGAGATTGTTCCGCACTTTTACTTCAAAATGATAGTTGCCGGCCGGCAGGTGCGTATACTCTTTGTCGGTTTTGGTTGTCCATTCGCTCCAGGTATTGTCAAATCCACGTAAACGGTAGCTGTAAGCCAGGTTGGACTGCTGGCCAAATACCGGTGAAGCATAATCGAAATGAAGACTGCCCCAGTTATGCGCGATTTCCGTTTTTGTATCTGTTGTATCGGTGCTGTTGCCTCCGTACAACAGGCTGTCGCGCCGGTTGAAAATTTTTACACTGCGGATCAGTACTTCCAGTGCGGGAATGGTTTGTTTGTATTTCGCGTAGTTCACATGGAAAAAGCCTTTTTCCCCGCCGATAAATACATTGTGGCTGTTGACCGGGTAGATATATTCAAACCCGCTCAGCAGTTTATTGCTCAGCTCGGGCAGATGAATCACCTGGGGCTTTTTATCGCTCCGGTCCACCACGCTGAGTTGCTTTTCATGTATGTACCAGATATTTCCTTCGGCATCTTCTTTGAGGTAGCGGATACTCTGATTGCCCAGCAGTTCTTTGTAAAAAGCGGAAGGATAAAACCGGTCTTTGGCCGCATCGTAACTATAAACCCCTTTCTCAGTAGCCACGAGTACTTCATTATTTATTTTATACACGTGGTTATTCAGCGTGGAGGGCAGTCCTTCCGCCGCCGTATACAGTTTATAGCGGTACTGACCCGTAGTAACCGGGTATACCCTGTACACCCCATGATAGGGATGTGATACCCAGATGATATTATTATTGTCAATCGCTACAAAGCGGCAGGATTCATCCAGTTCAGGAATATTTTCTGCAACGGTAAACTGGTTGTTTGCATAATTAAAGAAAGTGAGTCCGCGGTAGGTACCGGATACCATCCGGGATACAGGGAATACCGGGCCGGACGGAATAAAATTCCATACACCTTTGCCGGAGTTGAACAGGGGCCTGGCCGTCTGATCTTCCACCACAAAAGCGCCTTCATGATGACCCAGCAACAGGGTATTATTGATCGTAGCGAGTCCCCATACCTGTCCTGCTGTATTGGCCACCTGCGTAAAGGATCCTTTACTGAAGCTGAGGTCCTGCAATGGCTGTAAGGGTACCGTATACAGACCGGCCGACGTACCGGTATACAGTTTGTTCTGATGTATAACGGCGCTGTAGCCCGAGCCATCCTGGGAATAGGGACTGATCCGTTTAATGGCACTGTTATACGCGATAAAGTCTATGCCGTTATCCAGTCCCAGCCACAGGTTCTGCTGACGGTCCAGGAAAATGCTCAGGATATTGTTATTCTGCAGTCCCTCTGTTTTCGTAAAATGCTGAATCAGGTTTCCGTGGCTGTCGATAATCTGTACGCCATTATTATTCGTGGCCAGGGCAATCCATTCTTTATTGATAGCCGCGGCCGCGTATATCCGGTCCTGCTGAATACGCGTAAGAGCCGGTGAATTCAAATGACTCATCCCGGCAGGGGATAATATGTATATACCATTTTTCAGTGTGGTGATCAGGTTGCTGTCATCGCCGACAGGGAGAATTGCGGTTACCGGATCATTGTCCGGTAAGACGGAGTTCATGCTGGCGGGACTCCAGACATCATTTGTAAAATGCAGAATGCCCTGCCGGTAGTCGTGGGCAAAGAGACGATCACCGCATACGCCGAGGAAGGACCACTCGGTTGGGGCCGTATAGACGGTGAATTTGTTGGCTGAGAACCGGAAGATCCGGGTCATGGTCCGGAAAAATATATCTTTTTTAAAAACACAGATATCCCAGACATCCCCGAAGGACTTTTCTTTTTCGGGTAAAAGATTGGCGAGAGAGGTAAACTGAAGACTGCCGTTGAGGTCGGGGGAGAAATACCCCAGCTCATCCTGGCCGCCGGCATAAATCCTGCCTTCGGTGGCTATGGCGAGTGAACGGACAATGGTCCTGTTCGGAAGCGGGTAGAGGTTCCAGTATTTCCCATCAAAACTGAGCAACCCTTCATTGTTGGCAAAGTAGAGAATCCCCCGATTGTCCTGCCGGATATCCCAGCTCTGTAATCCGGCTCCATATGCCTGTTTTGGATAATTTATAACGTCTGGCAAACCAATCGTGTTTTGGGCCAGAACTTGAAAAGGAAGCAGGAGCAGCAGAAAAATTATTCTTTTCATGATGGGGCAATTCCTTGAAATGTGAAAGTAGTAAAATTCGGCTGATGTAGGAATGATGTAGTTTAATTAATATATAATCAATCAGTTAGAATTTTTGATGTAGTGTTGTTGTAGGGTTTTATTTCCAAAACAGTGGTTAGTGGATTAACTTAGCGGGGCTTTTTAAAAGCCTTATTTGTTCGCTAAAATAATTGCTATATGAAATTAAAAACTGCACTGCTCAGTCTGCTCGTCCTGCTATTAGGTCTTGCACAGACAGCCTCAGGACAAAGTCTGCCCGTCTCCGGGACAGTCTCCAACAAATCAACCGGCGAGCCTTTATCAGGCGCCACTGTAGGGGTTAAAGGTACCCGGATCAATACCATGACCGATGGTAAGGGTCAGTTCACTATTGCTGTTCCCGGAAAGGGATCGGTACTGGTGATCAGCTACACGGGTATGAAACAGGTGGAAGTTACCGTAACGGATAACGCCACCCCGCTCAGTATCCAGCTGGAAGAAAGTGCCACAACCACATTAACCGACGTGGTGGTGGTAGGGTATGGTACTCAGAAAATCACCAAAGTGTCCGGCGCAATTGCCACCATCAAGGGTGCCGACATTGAAAAACTCAAACCCGTACGGGTGGAAGAAGCCCTGCAGGGCCGCGCCTCCGGTGTGGTGGTAGTAAACAGCGGAACACCCGGTTCCAAACCTACCGTGGTGATTCGCGGTATTCCTTCTTTCTCAGGTACTGACCCGCTGGTGATCATCGACGGGGTACCTCAGACACTTACCGATTTCAATTCTATCAGCCCTGCTGATATTGAATCCATCAACCTGTTAAAAGATGCCGCCACTACCGCTATATATGGTGTGAAGGGTGGTAACGGGGTGATTGTGGTTACTACCAAATCTGGCCGTAAGAATCAGAAAACGGATATCACGGTCAGCAGCAACTATGGTGTACAGGAAGTAATGAACACCCTGGGTGTGCTGAACGCCAGTGAATATGCCGCCATGATTAATGAAGGCAGCACCACGGCAGGTGGTCCGGTTATTTTCCCGGATCTAAGTGTAATGGGTGTAGGCACCAACTGGCAGAATGAAGTATTTAAAACCGCTGCGATGCAGACCCATTCGGTCAGCGCCCGTGGTGGCAGTGATAAAATGTCTTATTTCCTCTCTGCCGGCTGGCTCAACCAGGGTGGTATCGTGGGAGGTAATGATAAATCCAGATTCAACAGGGGTAACCTGACGGCCAATATGAGTTTTGACCTGACCCCCCGCCTGAAATTTATCCTGAACACCACCGCGGTACTACTCGATGGAAAAGGGATTCAGGAAAACTCCTTCAACAGTATTTTGGGAAGTGCCGTGAACTTTGATCCTACGGTTACAAAATACAATACCGTTCCGAATACAGTGGGTACCTACGGATTCAGCAACCTGCTGCTCTCCGAGATCTTCAACCCGCTGACCAAACTCGACAATACCTATAATAAGAATATCGGTAATAAATTATATGGTAAAGGGGAACTGCAGTACGATGTGCTGAAGAACCTGAAACTGACCTCCCGTTTTGGTTATACCAAATACGACGGCAATTCCAAATCATTTACACCGCTCGTATTCTACGGTCCGCTGAATGTGGAGAACACCATGAATGCCGACGGCTCAACTGTAACCGATCGTCATAACAGCGTATCACATGACAAGGTCAGTAATTTCAACTGGACCTGGGAAACCTTTGGTAACTATAATTTCAAAGTAAAAGACGACCATACTTTTGAAACCGTAGTGGGTTTCTCCATGGCAAAAACATCAGGCAATGCCGCTGGTGCCAGCCGCCAGGATGTACCGTTTAATTCCTGGGAGTTCGCCGACTTTACCGCCGCCACCGGTAATATTACACCTACCAATACCAATGCGCTGAGTGGTTATTATTACCAGTATTTCCGCCGCAACCTGTCTTATTTCTCCCGGATCAACTACGACTTCCAGGAAAAATACCTTGCTTCCTTTACGGCACGCCGCGACGGATCTTTTGCATTCGGTAAAAATAATAAGTACGCCAACTTCTTCTCCGGTTCACTGGGTTGGGTGGTATCCCGCGAAAGCTTCTTCAAATCAGATTTCATTGATCTGTTGAAAATCCGCGGTAGTTACGGTTCCATCGGTAATGAAAACGTGGATCCGCAATTTGTGGGTATTGTAACCGGTGGTCCGAGTTATGGTTCTACCGCCAACAGTAACGGGTATACATTTAATAATGTATTCTATCCCGGTTCCACAGTAGGTTCCGCCGCCAATGACGCCCTGCGCTGGGAAAAACAACTGCAGGCCAACGTTGGTTTTGACATGACTTTCTTCAAAAGGAAGTTCTCTTTAACCGCTGATTATTTCCAGAAAGAAGTGGAAGGTTTGCTCTTCACGCCTTCAGCTTCCCTGTATCTCGGCACAGTGCCCATCCCCACCGCGAATATCGGTTCTACCAAGAGCAGCGGTATCGACCTGATGCTGTCCTATAATGACGTATTCGGTAAGAACGTGAAGTTCAATACCAGTGTCACCTTTACCACTGCGAAGAATGAAGTAACCGCTACTAACAGTGATGGTACAGCCAGAATCCTGGGCGGCAGCTATTTTAACGGTCAGTCACAAACGGTTACCGTTTTTGAAAAAGGACAAACGCCAGGTTATTTCTACGGCTTCAAGACCGATGGTCTGTTTCAGAATTTTGCCGAAGTAACGGCCGGTGCCACACAGACAGGAGCCAGACCTGGTGATATCCGCTTTGTGGATATGAACAAGGACGGCATCATCAACGATATGGATAAAACCAAGATCGGTGATCCGTTCCCCACATTTACCCTTGGCTGGAACCTGAATGTGGAGTATAAGAATATTGACTTTACTGCATTTACCTATGCGTCTGTAGGCAATGATGTGTACAGGGCTTATGAAAGAAATGCCAACTACACCAATAAAGACCGCATGATCCTGGCCCGCTGGACCGGTGAGAACACAACCAACAGCGCCAAGAACCCCCGCTATTCCTTTACGGATGATAACAGCAATATCCGCGTATCAGACCGCTATGTGGAAGACGGTTCCTTTATTAAAATCAAAAACCTGCAGCTGGGCTATACCTTCCCGCAACAGATGACCCGCAAGGTCTTCAGCCGGCTCCGTGTATATGCACAAGTGAAAAACGCCTTCACCTTTACCAAGTATACCGGCTTTGATCCCGAGATCGCCGGCGGTATCCTGGATACAGGTGTTGACCGTGGCGCATATCCCCAGGCCCGTACCTATGCCATTGGTATTGACATTAAATTATAATGCAGTTACTTAAAAATATTTATACAATGAAGACCTTACTAATTAAATCATCCCTTTTTGCCCTGCTGGTATTATCGCTGGCATCCTGCAAAAAATGGCTCGACTATAATCCCCACGATGATTTCAGGATCACCGAACTGGATTACCTCGCTTCCGAAACCGATTACCGCACCATGGCGGTGAGCGTGTACACGCCGCTTCAATGGCTGAACCAGGCCGTGGTGGTTGGTGAGATCGCTTCCGACAATGCAGTAAGCGGCGGTGAAAACGCCTCTGACGTATTGCCCCTGCAGCAGATCGACGACTATACACATACCCCCAATAACGCCACACTGGCGGAATTGTGGAGATCAGCTTATGAAGGCGTGAACCGTGCCAATTATATGACCCAGTATAAAGCGGCTAACCCTGCCGGTAAGACGATTGACTTTGCCGGTAAAGAAGCCCTGTTCGGAGAAGTATATTTCCTGCGCGCTTATTATTATTTCACCCTGGTGAAATTCTGGGGCGATGTACCGCTGTTTGTAGATAAACGTCTCGGCTTATCCGAATCAGGATCACTGGGCCGTACGGCAAAAGCCGAAGTATACAAGCAGATTGAAACGGATCTGACCGCTGCCATTGCTGCCCTTCCCGCTGTACAATTACAGAAAGGACGGATCACCAAGTATGCGGCACAGGCCCTGTTGGGTAAAGTATACCTCTATCAGAAAAAATACAATGAAGCGGCCACCATGCTGGACAATGTGATTACACCGAATGCCTTTGGCCTGGTGAGTAATTTTGCTTCCATCTTCCTCGCCAGCGGCGAGAATGGTTCCGAGTCCGTTTTTGAAATACAATATTCCAACACGTCCCCTTATTACAACTGGGGTGGTGCCACCCGTGGCCAGGGTAACTATGCCGTACAGCAATGTGGTATCCGTGGTCTGAACGGTTCTGCCGCCATGCCTTATGCAGCCGGATGGAGTACCAACCTGCCCACACAGAATCTGAACAACGCGTATGCAGCAGGTGATCAGCGCAAAGCAGCTACCATCCTGGATATTGAAGCATATAAAGCGGCTAACCCTTCTTATAATATAACCTACCAGGTAGCTCCTTATAAGAATACCGGTTTATACAGCCAGAAATATCATCCGCGCAAGGGTGAAACATCCGGACAGATTGAACTGAACTACCTCAACAACTACCGGATCATCCGTTATTCAGATGTATTGTTAATGGCTGCTGAAGCCTGGAACAAATCCACCACACCCAATGATGTGAAGGCGCAGGGCTATCTGAATCTTGTTCGCCGTCGCGCTTTTGGTGATAATCTGCATGACATCACCGCTACCGGCAACGCGTTATACCTGGCTATCCTGGATGAACGCCGCCTGGAACTGGCGATGGAAGGTGACCGCTTCTTTGACCTGGTGCGCACCGGTCAGGCTGCCACAAAGATTACCGGCTTTTCTGCGGGTAAACATGAAGTATTCCCGATACCACAGCAGGAAGTTGAAATTTCCGGACTCACGCAAAATGCCGGGTATTAATCATTCACCACAAAACGATTTGACATGAAAGCAATAAAATATATATCAGGTCTCGCTTTACTGCTGGCGGTTGTTACCGGCTGTAAGAAGGATACCTATGAGGACGTTTCTTTTGTAGCAACGGCCGTCGCTCCCGATCAGCTGGGCGTGTTATTTGAAATTACCCAGGACAATACCGGCCTGGTTACCATTACCCCCAACGGGGCAGGTGCCGTAAGCTACGATGTGTACTACGGTCATGGTGGTGCCACCCCGGTAAAAGTAGCCGCGGGTAAAAACACCACGCATACTTATCCGGAAGGTGTATATACCGTGAAGATTGTAGGATACAGTGTAAACGGCAAGACTACGGAAATCACCAAGCAGCTGACTGTTTCATTCAGGGCACCTGAGAACCTGGATGTAACCACGGCGATCGACGCGTCCAGTAATTTTAAACTGAATGTATCGGCTACGGCTTTATATGAAACCAACTTCCGCGTATTCTTCGGGGATGTGCCCAATGAAGTGGGTACGGTATTCCTGGAAGGACAAACCGTAAGTCATACCTACGCCAACGTAGGAACTTATACGGTACGGGTGGTTGCCTATAGTGGTGGTGCCGCTACCACACAGGTTACACGCTCCATTACCATTGTGGATCCGTTGTTGCTGCCGATTACGTTCGAATCCGCCACGATTGATTATACCTTCACCGGATTTGACGGTGGAAATGTAACGGTGATCAATAACCCGCAATCCGGCGGTATCAATACCACGGCCCGGGTGGCCCGTATGATCAAGAGTGCCGGACAGCCCTGGGGCGGAAGTCTGATCACCCTCAGCAGTCCCATTGATTTTTCAACCGGTAAAATATTCCGGATGAAAGTATGGTCACCCCGCGTGGGCGCCAAAGTGCTGCTGAAAGTAGAGAATTCTGCAAACGGTTCCATCAACTTTGAAAAAGAAGTAACGACTACCGTAGCCAATGCATGGGAAGACCTGGTGTTTGACTACCAGGCTATCAATACAGCCAACAGTTATAACCGTATCGTGCTGATTTTTGATAACGGTACCATGGGCGACGGCTCTGCCAACTTCACTTTCCTGCTGGATGATATCCGCCTGGTGAATTCCCTGCCGCTGACCCTGCCCCTCGATTTTGAATCCACCACCACTACCTATGACTGGTTTAATTTTGATGGCGGTAATGTAACCATCGTAAACAACCCGAGTGCCACCGGAGTAAATACCAGTGCCAAAGTAGGTAAGATGGTGAAGAATGCCGGTCAGCCCTGGGGCGGCAGTTACCTCACACTGAGTCTGCCCATGGATTTCAGCAATAAGATTTTCCGGATGAAAGTATGGTCACCCCGCGTAGGCGCCAAAGTGCTGCTGAAAGTAGAGAACTCGGCTAACAGTGCACAGAACTATGAAAAGGAAGTCACCACTTCAGTGGCCAATGCCTGGGAAGACCTGGTGTTTGATTATACCGGCATCAATACCGGTAACAGTTATAACCGCGTGGTGCTGATTTTTGATAACGGCACACCGGGTGATGGTTCTTCCAACTTTACCTTCTACTTCGATGATATCCGTCTCGTGAGCACCGTGCCACTGGGAGTGCCCCTGAATTTTGAATATCCCATTACCTATGGCTGGTTTGATTTTGACGGTGGTAATGTAACAGTCATCAACAATCCGGATGCAAGTGGTATCAATACGAGTGCGAAAGTGGCCCGTATGATTAAGAATGCCGGTCAGCCCTGGGGCGGTAGTTTTCTGACCCTGGCTGGTCCGATTGATTTCTCCACGCAGCGTACCTTTAAGATGAAAGTATGGTCACCCCGTGTGGGCGCCAAAGTGCTGTTGAAAGTGGAGAATTCCGCCAACAGTTCACAGAATTTTGAGAAAGAAGTACTGACCACGGTGGCCAACGCCTGGGAAGAACTTACGTTTGATTATAACGCCATCAATACGGCGAATACCTATGACCGGATCGTCATGATCTTTGACAATGGCACACCGGGCGACGGTTCCGCCAACTATACGTTTTATTTTGATGACATCAAGCTTAATTAATCTTAAAATCATTCAGTCATGATGACGAATATAAAAAAACTGACCTTCTTCCTGTTTGCCGCCCTGCTGGTAATCAGCGGCTGTAAGAAAGAAGAATATTCTTTCGGTGATATTAAAACGCCGAAGGACCTGACCCTGACCACGGTGATAGCCGGGGTGGATGTGGCTAACCCGAACGGGAATGGTACCGGTACGGTAACCATTACCACTACCGCCACCGATGCCCTCACGTACAATATTGATTATGGTGACGGCACTACTAAAATTGTACCCAGTGGCACTATCGTAAAAAAATACACCACGCCCGGAACCAACAGTTATACCATTACCGTGAATGCGATCGGTACCGGTGGAGCTATCTCCACTATCAGCAAACGCATCACCGTATTTGTTGCTTTTGAAATCCCCACAAGCGTCCTGAATCCGTTAACCGGTACGGGATCCAAAGTTTGGGTTACGGACAATGATGCCGTTGGTCATTTCGGTGTAGGTCCCAATACCGAGTTTTCTCCCATCTGGTACGCCGCTCCCCCGAATACAAGGGAAGCCTGTGCCTATGATGATGAGATCACTTTTTCACGGAATGCCCTGAACCGGGTATCCATGACCATTGATAATAAAGGCACTTCCTTCTCCATTGGCGCGGCCACCGGTGTATACGGTTTCAGCGGCGGCGATGGTTGTTATGCCATCAATACCGGTGGTACAAGAGCCCTTTCCTTTATGGATGCCACGTCCGGTTCTACCGCAGCGGTTTCCACCCAGATCCAGTTTATGGTACCGGGCAATGGTATTATCAACTTTGGAACAGGCGGTACCACGTATGAAATCCTGTCGATCAGCAATACCAGTCTTCACCTGCGCAATATCGGGGCTGATGGTAATTCCTGGTACCAGAAATTAAAACCCAAACCGTAATAAATATGAAACAGGCTTTCGCCGCTTTCTTTACGCTGCTCGCGTTGTTGTCCTGCGGGAAAAATAAAACCACGCCGAATAATCCTGCTCCCACGAACCTGACGGTAAACGCGGTAGTGGCCACGGATAACAGCGGCAATGTGGCTTTTACCGCCTCGGCCACCAATGCGGTAACGTATGAGTATGATTACGGAAACGGGGTATTCGCCACCGTGCCTTCCGGCAGTGTTACGTATAAGTATCCGGCTTCGGGTACGTATACGGTGAATGTAATTGCGAAAGGCAGTGGCGGGCAAACCATTTCAAAATCAATTCAGGTAACCGTAACCGTTACATTGTCCCTGCTGTGGTCGGACGAGTTTGATACACCCGGTGCCCCGGATCCCGCCAAATGGGGTTATGATACCGGCGCGGGTGGCTGGGGCAATAATGAGCTGCAGCATTATACCAACCGGCTGGACAATGCCGTGGTCTCCAATGGTACGCTGAAGATCATTCTGAAAGCGGAAAGTTATAGCGGCAGTGCGTATACCTCCGCCCGTCTGTTGTCGAAAAACAAGTTCTCCTTTAAGTACGGCAAAGTGGAGGCGAGGGCCAAACTCCCATTGGGCGGCGGCACCTGGCCTGCCATCTGGATGCTGGGCGATAATATCAATACGGCACCCTGGCCGGCCTGCGGGGAGATCGACATCATGGAGCATGTGGGCAATCAGCTGAACCGGATTTTTGGTACGGTGCATCACCCCGGTCACTCCGGCGGCAATGCCGATGGCGGTTCAACCATGATCTCCAATGTAACCACGGAATTTCACCGGTACGGGGTGGAATGGACACCCGCTTCCATCAAATTCTCCGTGGATGATGTGGTGTTTTACACTTTTGCCAACAGCAGCAGCCTGCCCTTCAATCAGAATTTCTTTATGATTCTGAATGTGGCCATGGGTGGCAATTTCGGAGGAGCCGTAGCGCCCGGGTTTACGAGTTCCGAAATGGAGATCGATTATATCCGGGTATACCAGTAATTAAGAAGCCAGCAGTTATATGTTCACAGGCAATTATTAACGAGCAGTCAGAAAAGTGGAACGTGTATTCCTTTCCAGGAAAATACTTCCACTTTTTATTTCCCATCTAAAAGGTTCATGATTATGAAAACGATTACTTATGCCATCGCCATGCTTACCCTTGGCGTCAGTCTACTGTCCTGCCATAGCGCGTCTAAAATCAAAACGCAGTACAAGCGGCTGGTCTGGTCGGAGGAGTTCAACTACAAGGGCCTGCCCGACAGCAGCAAATGGAGTTATGATAAAGGCACGGGTTGTCCCGACGTATGCGGCTGGGGCAATAACGAGTTGCAGTATTATACCTGGAACCACACCGAGAATGCACGCGTGGAAGACGGCCACCTGGTTATTGAAGCGCGCAAGGAAGACATGCAGGGTTCAAAATATACATCGGCCCGCCTGGTCACCAAAAACAAGGGCGACTGGAAATACGGCCGTATCGAAGTAAAAGCCATGATCCCCGCCGGCCGTGGTATGTGGCCCGCCATCTGGATGCTGCCCACGAAATGGGAATATGGCGGCTGGCCCCGCAGCGGCGAGATCGATATCATGGAGAATGTAGGCTACTGGCCCGATTCCGTACTGGCCACGGTACATACCGAAGCGTATAACGGCATGATCAATACCCAAAAGACCCAGGGGGTTCACCAGCCCGGCAGCTCCACGAAGTTTCATGTGTATGCGCTGGAGTGGACCGAGAACGAAATGTTCTTCTATGTGGACGGTAAAGAAGTGAACCGGTTCGCCAACGACAAGACCGGCGTAGCCGCCTGGCCCTTTGATAAAGAGTTTCACCTGCTGTTGAATATAGCCGTAGGCGGCAACTGGGGCGGTAAATTTGGGGTGGATGACAGTGTGTTTCCGCAGAAGATGCTGGTGGACTGGGTGAGGGTGTATCAGTGAGTGGTGAGTGGAGAGTGGTGAGTGGTGAGTGGTGAGTGGTGAGTGGTGAGTGGTGAGTGGTGAGTGGTGAGTAGGAGGCATAGCTATACACTTTCACTACACCTGGGCCGTACCTGCTCCGTACCTGATCCGGGACTTCCCTACAGATAAAGCGCTCCATGCGCTTTAACCCCGAACAAGGTCCGGACGAGTATCGGAGCAATCCTATAGAAAGTGTACAGAAAGCGTACAGAACTGGTACATAATTTACAGATAATCAACTACTAACAGGGAGCCTCAACCGGCTCCCTGTTTTTTTGGCTTCCGGGCTCTTTTCCCGGCGGATCGGTTAATCCGGGTCAACAATCAGGCATAACCGCAGGTTTTTTCCTTTTTTTTCTTAGCTTTAGTTCAACCTCTCCTTGAAATTCGTCTGTTGCTGCCTGTTACGGCGGTATTGGTCCTGGTTCCCGGGGTCTGGTTTCAGCAAGTTTTTAAGGAGGGGGTAGGGGTAGTTGATGGGAGTGGGGTGGGGGGAGTGTGTGGTGGGGTGTGTGGTGGTGGTGGGGGATTTGGCTGGCGGGGTTGAGAAAAGGTGGTAGGTTGGACTAATGAAAATCACCTCAAGTGGAAATGGTTATTAACAACCATTAAAACTGAGTACTTTATAGAGAAATACGAAATTGATTCGAAGTTAAAGTTTCGTATAATTTAAGTTAGGTGCCATGCCGTGACGACCATTAAATTTGAACAGTCAATCATTACCCACATAGTATAGTTAGAGAAAAAGTCAAATCCCATGTATTTATTGAATGAGAAAGTTCTAAACAAAGGGGACATTGTTCTCTTAAAATCTGAGACTGAGAAAAGTAAATTAATCCGACGCTTCTCAAACAGCAAGTTCTCTCATGCAATGATTTATGTTGGAGAATCGAGTTTAATAGACGCTGACGGACCCGGTGTTCATGCCCACAACTTGCAAAGACTGCTAATTCCCAACGAAAATGATGTCGTTATCCTGCGTTCGAAAAATGCATCACTTGAACAGCTTAGGAAAGTTGAGCAATTTGTTAGGTCTAAAGTTGGGACAGAATATTCCATGGAAGAAGCTCGTAAGGTTGTTCGAAATGGAGAGTTTGTGCCTGAAGATAACAGACAGTTTTGTACTCGTCTTGTTGCCAAGGCATTCGAGTTTGCGAACTTAAACATTGTAGAAAAACCTGACTATTGCTCACCAAAAGATATTGAAGACTCGAAGGAATTTTCTACTATTCAAGGAGCAACTAGGGCTGCTAGCGAAAAGGAAATAAACTACGCAAACGAGACAGACACGCCAATCGAAAAACAGGCGGAAGTAACAAATCAAATCCTTGAGGAAATTCGAGTCTTGACAGGGGAAGATATCCAGACCTTTGAACAATTGGATGAGTTTTTAATCAGTCATCCTGAACATGATACAGAAATTACAAGAATAGTTACTGACTCTGGATATTTGAAATTGTGGGAGACAGATATTCGCAAAAATCCTTGGTACTACGATTTTGATGCCTTTACCGAGCATTATCCAGAAACTCAATATGCCAGTATGGGAAAATGGTTAATTGACCTTTGTAAGGGCTTGTTTTATCGTTTCAAACCAATGCATGAATACTATTACGAAAAGACCATACAATCAAATAATGAATATTTTAAAGTAATGCTTGGGTTATACGAAAAGTTGTTAGAGCTGAATAATACAAGAATGAAAGTTGGGATTGACGCAATGATAGAAGCTGGTCTAACAAAGGAAGAGATGATGGCAATTGTTCAAACCTAATAACACGGCACCTAACATTGCATTTGCAATATGGCGGGGCGACGAATATATTCTCAGCTTTTTGTTCGCTAACCGGCTCCGGTTTCGGAAGACGAATAACGTCGAACTACAGAATAAACAATGGACATTTGTATCTTTAATTAGCAGCGGCACCAGAATGACGGAACACAGAATGCCGCAACATCGCCAAAGGTTTAACTTTTGCGGTAATGTTATGATAACAGTACGAACTTTGAAAAGACGAACAATAATTTGGCAGAACTTAGTTACATAGAAAAAGCAAATATTGAAGCATTCCTTGGAATGAAGAGCGGATATGTTATGGACTTTTCTGTAAGCCATCGGCCAACTACATCTTTCCGTAGTCAATTATTTTTTGTACCGGTGAGGCAAAAGTTCCGCTATCCTGTTGACGGGGTGATCGGCGATAACGCGTAAAACTTCTTTTAGCCAGGTGTAA
>Ga0209572_1000387_pt1 | contig 71396 bp, 56 predicted proteins | sample EBPBio232012_DNA_FD_185867 | JGI IMG/M metagenome (GOLD analysis project Ga0209572, IMG submission 185867) | Wastewater treatment Type I Accumulibacter community from EBPR Bioreactor in Madison, WI, USA - Reactor 1_1/23/2012_ DNA (SPAdes)... | ecosystem: Engineered > Bioreactor > EBPR >...
AAGTGGCTACAAAGAAATGTTTATAGGTTCAAATGCCGAAAAAGTAGTTCGTAACTCTGAAGTTCCTGTACTAATTATCAAAAAAGAAGAAAACGATTTTGCCGTTAATAATTTTGTTTTTGCATCAGACTTTAGTGACGAAGTAAAAAAACCATTTGAAAAAGTAGTTGACTTTGCTAATAAATTTGATTCAACATTGCATTTAGTAATGGTTAATACACCTAACAATTTTAAATCAACTTCAACATCAGAAGAAACAATGAAAAGATTCCTTTCTAACTTCAATGTTCAGAAAGTTGAAACTCATGTTTACAATGAAACTAATGTTGAAAAAGGAATATTAAACTTTTCAAACAGTATAAATGCTGATTTAATTGGAATGAGTACACACGGAAGAAAAGGTCTTTCTCACTTCTTTAATGGAAGCATCAGTGAAGATTTAGTTAATCACGCAACAAGACCGGTTATTACATTTAAAATATAATAATCATATAAAATAAAAATCCATCAATTAAATTGATGGATTTTTTATACTTATTAAAATAAAAAATCCCAACATCTCTGTTGGGATTTTTTGTTGGTCTACAAGGACTCGAACCTTGAAAGACTGCACCAAAAACAGTTGTGTTACCATTACACCATAGACCAATAAGTGCTTGAATGCGGGTGCAAATTTAATACAAATTTTATTTTAAGCAAACATTTATTCAACTTTTATTTGAAATTTTGAAAAATGAATTTAATACAAAACCTAATGTGCTAATTTTATTCGCATTACAAAAATATCATTTCCTCTATACAATGTCTTTGAAAGTTAATCGTAGGTTAAAGGAAGAATAAAAAATGATTTTTACAATAAATCGTACTATTTTTGAATCTGATTTTATTATGAAGCAAAAAATAAACATATTAACTCTTTTATCAGGATTAGTTCTAATAGCGCTTTGCGTTATGCAATATTATTTGGTAAAAACCACTTATAATTATAAAGTAGCGCAATTTCGTCTTGAAGTAAAAGAAAAACTTGCTGAAATCACAAATGATTATAGCGACATAGATAGCACCTTATTTAATAATAAAGATTTTATATACAAAGAATTAGCAGAAAATTATCTTATTGATAGAAATTATCGAAGCCAAGTAAAAAAACAATTCATAGAAAATCATTATAGAAAACAATTAACTGATTTACTTCAAAAAAAATTCGAAAAAGAGTTTCCGGATAACGAAATCGATTTTGCAATAATCTTAAACAAATTTGTAATTTACAACAACACTAAAAAAGCAGATACTTTATTTGCTGCAAAACCTTTTATTGGAAACAAAATGTATGGCAATTTAGCTTCGCTTGAAGACGCTTTTTTAGTTAGAAACTACGTTGGAACCACAAGTTCAAATACATCAAAATCAAATTATAAATTGCTTACTGAGGATAGCTTATATGTTTCTGTAAAAAACTGGGAATTAATTATTCTTAAAAGAATGTCTTTATTGCTGTTTTTTGCAATTGCCTCAATTATTACATTAATCTCCATATTTGTAGTAACTCTAAAATCATTAATAAAACAAAAGAAAATTAGTGATATAAAAACAGATTTCATAAACAACATTACCCACGAACTAAAAACACCACTTACAACTTTATCGGTTTCTACAAAAATATTGGAGCGTAAAGAGGTAAAAGAAAATGATTTAGTTTACAACCAATTGATTCAAACTATAAACCGTCAAAATGAGCGTTTACAAAGTTTGATTGATCAGGTAATGAGTAACTCTTTAGGCTTTGAAGAAATTGAATTGCAAAAAGAAAAAACAAAAATTAATGCTTTCTTGGAAACCATAGTAAATGATTTCAAAATGGCTAATCCTAAAATTGATATTGAAACAAGTTTTAATTCAGAAACACAATTAACTTTAGACAAATTTCATCTCACAACAGCAATAATTAATGTTTTAGACAATGCAGTAAAATATGGAGCCAAAACCATTTTCGTAACTACAAATTTGCAAAATAATGAATTCAAGATTTGTATAGAAGATGACGGAATAGGAATTGCAAAAAACAAACAATCGTTACTTTTTGACAAATTCTATAGAGTTGAACAAGGAAACCTTCACAACACAAAAGGTTTAGGACTTGGATTGTATTATGTAGACCAAATTATTAAAGCACACAAAGGAACTATAAATTTGGTGAGCGAATTAGGAAAAGGAACGCAATTCATTTTATCAATTCCATCTTAGTATTATGAAAAAAATACTTTTAGCCGAAGATGATTTTGATTTTTCAAATGTATTAATTCAGTACTTACAGCTTCATGATTTTGATGTTGTTTGGGCAGAAGACGGAGTTAAAGCATTAGAAATTTTTAAAAAAAATAGTTTTGACATTTGTATTCTAGATGTTATGATGCCTAAAATGGATGGTTTTTTACTAGCCGAAGAATTAATAAAAATAAATCCTGAAACACCTTTCGTTTTTCTCACTGCAAAACAATTAAAAGAAGATAAAATAAAAGGATTACAACTAGGAGCAGATGATTATATCGTCAAGCCTTTTGAAGTTGAAGAATTAATTTTAAGATTAAATAACATTTTAAAAAGAAGTGAACTCAATTTCAAGAAATCAACAGTTCAAGAAATTTCAATAGGCAAGTACATTTTTGACACCAAAAGGTTATGTTTAAAAAAAGATAATTGTAAACAACAATTAACCGAAAAAGAAGCACTACTAATTGAATATCTTTATCAAAATAGAAATCAATTAATTAAAAGAGAGGCGATCTTAAAAAATATTTGGAAAAATGACGATTACTTTTCAGGAAGAAGCATGGATGTTTTTATAACTAAAATTAGAAAGTATTTTCAAGAAGATAAAAACATCTCCATTGAAAGCACAAGATTTATTGGATTAGAATTTAAAATTAAAGAATAATTAATAAAAAACTTTTAGTAGCAAGTAATTAAGAAAATTTTATCAACCTCAATTTATGTGGTTTCGATAAAAAAATAGTTTCTTTGCATCTGAATTAACATCATAATTATATATGACAACATTTGATTTCAAAAAGTGGAATAACATTTTAGGTTGGGCTGCTTTTTCAATTGCACTGATAACCTACACTTTAACAGTAGAGCCCACAATGAGTTTTTGGGATTGTGGAGAATATATTGCAACAGCTGCTAAACTTGAGGTAGGACATCCACCAGGCGCACCATTATTTCAAATGCTAGGCGCTTTCTTTGCCATGTTTGCAACTAGTAGCGATAAAGTTGCTTTAATGGTTAACATGATGTCTGTTTTTTCAAGTGCTTTCACCATTCTTTTTATGTTTTGGTCATCTACCATTTTGTTAAAGAAAATCATTTCGTCATACACAGAAATAGACAACAATAATATCAAAGTTATTTTAGGAAGTTCATTTGTTGGAGCATTAGCATTTACTTTTTCAGATAGTTTTTGGTTTAACGCTGTTGAAGCAGAAGTTTATGCAATGGCAACTTTACTTATTGCATTACTTTTTTGGCTTGGCTTAAGATGGGAACAAGAAATGCATGAGCCAAAAGGAAACAGATGGTTATTACTAATCAGTTTAGTAGTTGGTTTATCATTTGGTGTTCACTTCATGGCTTTATTAACCATTCCTTCAATTGGTTTTTTATACTTCTTTAAAAACTACAAAAAAGTAACTGTTACAAATTTCATTCTAGCCAATATAATTATTATTGCAGTATTACTTTTCATTTTCAAGCTTTTATTGCCTTACACATTAGCTTTCTTTGGTAAAACTGAAATATTCATGGTAAACAACCTTGGGTTGCCTTTTAACTCAGGAACTATTTTTGCTTTACTTCTAATTATAGCTTTCTTCTATTTTGGATTGAGATACACTAGAAAAAAAGAACATCCAACATACAACACTGTTTTGCTATGTATTCTATTTGTATTAATAGGATTTTCAACTTGGATGATGCTACCAATTAGAGCTAATGCAAACACACCAATAAACGAAAACAAACCATCAGATGCTGCCGAAGTATTGGCTTATTACAATCGTGAACAATACGGAATCAATCCATTATTTTACGGTCCACAATATACTGATGCCTTTGCTGGTTTAGATGAGAATAATCCTTATTTGGATAAAGCTCCAAACTATGAGAGAGACGAAGCTTCTGGAAAATATGTGATTGTAAACGATTATAAAAATGCAGAGCAAAACACCGATGACAATCACAAAGCAATTCTACCTAGAATGTGGAGTACTGACAACATTGAAGGATACATGAACTTTACTGGAGTTCCAAAATTCAAAGTAAAATCTGATTATGTTGAGGAAAAAGAATTAACCGATGTTGTTGCCGAATTCAGACAAGCCTATGCAAGTGGTAAAATTGACAACGATGGATATGTTTCTTTCTTAAAAGCTTACGGTGACTATCTTGATATTGAAAAACCATCAACTTTTGACAATCTTAGTTTTATGATTGAATATCAATTTGGTTATATGTACGGACGTTATTTGTTATGGAACTTTGTTGGAAGACAAAATGATAATCAAGGTAGATATGATAATTTAGATGGAAACTGGTTAAGTGGAATAAAATTCATTGATCAAATTCATTTAGGTTCTCAAGAAAATTTAACTAAAGATATTGAAAATAACAAAGGTCGAAACTTATACTATTTTATACCTCTATTTTTAGGTTTGATTGGTTTGATGTATCATGCACAAAGAGATTTAAAAAGTTTCTACGTATTATTGGCTTTGTTTTTATTTACAGGATTAGCATTAAAAATTTATCTTAACGAAAGACCATTTGAACCTCGTGAAAGAGATTACGCTTTAGTAGGCTCATTTTATGTATTTGCAATTTGGATTGGTTTTGGAGTTTATGCAATCTATGAAATGATAAAAGAAAAAGTAGCTGCAAAAATTGCCGGACCAATAGTAGTTGCTACAAGTTTATTGGCCGCTCCTGTTTTAATGGCATCACAAAATTGGGACGACCATGATCGTTCAGGAAAATATACAGCTTTAGCAATGGCTAAAAATTATCTTGACTCTTGTGATCCAAATGCTATACTATTCACAATTGGCGATAATGATACCTTCCCATTATGGTATGCACAAGAGATTGAAGGATACAGAACCGATGTGAAAATTGTAAATACTAGCTTATTAATGACCGATTGGTATATTGATCAAATGAAACTTAAAACATATAAAGCAGATGGTTTACCAATTTCATTTGAACATCAGCAATATGTTGCAGACAACAGAGACGCCATTTTATTTAATAAGCAAACTGAAAACAGATGGTTACTTAAAGATTTTATAAACTTTGCGAAAAGTGAAGACACCATAACTACTGTTGAGATGCAAAGTGGGCACAAACTTCATTTCTTTCCAACAAATAAAGTTAGAATTCCTATTGATAAAAATGCTGTTATTACAAATAAAATTGTGAATCCGGCGCAAAATGATTCAATTGTTCCTTTTATTGACATCGACTTAAAAGGTGGTGCTTTATACAAAAATCGTTTAATTATGTTTGACATTTTAAACAACAATAACTGGAAAAGACCTATTTATTTTAGCCCAGGAAGTTTTGGAGATGATGATTATCTATGGATGAAAGATTATCTTCAGCTTGATGGTATGGTGTATAAATTAGTGCCAATAAAAACTCCAGTAATTGAAGAAAACTATCCAGATATGGGGCAAATCGATACAGAAAAAATGTACAAACTTGCAACCAATTGGAAATGGGGTAATGGAGAAAGCACTAAAATTTATCATGATCCAGAAACTAGAAGAAATAGCATTTCATATAGAACCAATCTTTCTAGATTAATGGAATTATTGATAAAAGAAGGTAAAATTGACAAGGCTAAAAAGGTTATTGATTTGGCAATTACTAAGACACCGATAGATTACTATGGCTATTATTTAACGCTTGAACCATTTGTTGGTGGTTATTATAAAACTGGCGAAAAACAAAAAGCTAGAGATTTAATAACCAAACTTACCGCTAAATACAAAGACAATTTGAGATATTATAGTACTTTCAATTCTTCTGACCAAAGTTTTATGGCTACAGATATAGTTACTGATATAGAACGTTACAGAAGCTTATTAAAAGTAATGAAAGCTAATGGTGATATTGATTTTTATAACAAAAACAGAAATGAATTTAATAGTTATAATAATCGATTCCCAAGATTTCAACGCGATATGGAATAATTGATTTTATAAATAGAACAAAGTGTCGATAGAGTAATTTATCGGCACTTTTTATTTACATTTGAATTATGAATTGGGTAAAAGCACATTGGATAATTAAGAAACTATTTTTAAACTATGTTTGGGAAATTCCTAACAATGAAAATAAAGTGTATCTCACTTTTGACGATGGACCAACTCCAGAAATCACTGAATGGGTTTTATCTAATTTAAAAGAATACAACGCCAAAGCAACTTTCTTCTGCATAGGAGATAACGTTAGAAAATTTCCAGAAATTTTTCAAAAAGTAATCAACGAAGGACATTCTATTGGAAATCACACTTTCAATCATTTAAATGGATGGAAAACTAGTGCTTCAGATTACATTGAAAATGTCAAATTATACGAAACTGAACACTTCAAACTGAACACTGAACACTGCAAACTATTTCGTCCACCTTATGGCAAAATAAAACCATCGCAATCAAAAATTCTTCGAAAATTTGGATATAAAATAATAATGTGGGACATCATTTCTTACGATTTTGATGCTAAAATTTCTAAAGAACAGTGCTTAGAAAATGTTTTAAAAAATGTGAAAACAGGAAGTATTATCGTTTTTCACGATAGCAAAAAAGCATTCTCGAACTTGGAATATGCATTACCAAGAACACTAGATTTTTTAAAGAAAAAAGGATTTGTTTGTGAAAAAATTGACTAAACTTGCTCTTGAACCAAACCAATTATAGTATTAGCATCCAATTCACCCGATTGTCTCCACACCATTTGACCTTCTTTATAAATCATAAGTGTTGGTAAACCTTTAATTCGAAGTGCTTCGGCTAATTCTTGGTTTTTATCCACATCAATTTTAATCACTTTCGCTCTATCACCAAGTGCAGCCGCAACATCTCTGATAACAGGATGCATTGACACTGATGATTCGTTCCACTCTGTGTAAAAGTCAATTAACACAGGAACTTGAGCATTTATAAGTTCGCCAAATTTTGACATAAAACCTAAATTTTTATATATTCTTTTCTAAAAAAGAAAGTATTAGTAATACAAATGTAGCATTTTTAACTAATTATACTACATTTTTACCTTTTTTTAGTTCAATTACTGTTATTTCGGGCATAATTCCTACTCTTCCAGGATATGCATGAAACCCAAAACCTCTATTTACGTAAATGTATTTTCCAACATTTTCATATAATCCTGCCCATTGTTTGTAGACATATTCTACTGGACTCCATTTTATAATTCCCGGAATTTCTATTCCAAATTGAAATCCGTGCGTATGACCAGAAAGTGTTAAATGGAAATTTTTAGGATGGTCTTTTACTTCGGCATCCCAATGACTTGGATCGTGACTCATTAAAATTTTGAAATCTTCTTTATTCAAATTTTCAGAAGCTTTATTCAAATCACCAACTTTCTTGAATTTTACACCCCAATTTTCAACACCAACTAATGCAATTTCGTCGTTTCCTTTTTTGATTTTAGTGTTTTCATTCAACATTAATTTGAAATCTATTTGTCTGTGCAAATCTTTAATATCTTCAAAATTTTTATTTTTTGCCTCATCATCTTTTTTCCAATCTACATACTCTCCGTAATCATGATTCCCAAGTATAGAGTATTTCCCAAACTCATAATTTTTAATCTTCTTAAAAGTATCAATCCATGGATGCATTTCTGTAGCATGAGTATTTACAATATCTCCTGTAAACAATAACAAATCTGATTCTTGTTCATTGATTAAATCAATAGCATAACTTATTTTTTCAGGATTATCAAAACTACCGCTATGTATATCTGATATTTGTGTGATTTTAAAACCATCAAAAGCATCAGGCAAATCATCAAAAAACAAAGTTTGTCTCAATACTTTATAGTTATATTTTCCAACTGTCATTCCATAAATCAAGGATAAAAATGGAACTGCCGCAATTCCCAGCGCAACTTGACTCACAAACTTTCTTCTTTCGGGTAGAAAAGTATCATTTCCATAATTTGCAAAATAATTTTTTGTTCCAATCATCAATCGCAACACATCTTCCAATAACATTATGAAAGTTATCAATATTTTAGGAACTAAAACCAATAATAAAACTCCAATAGTCATCATGAACATTGACGTTTGACCTACGCTTCTATCGAATTTCGAAAAACCATAAAAAATAAAAGCTACTGCTGCAACTGAAATTAGTATATAGGAAAACTGCACCCATCTTACTTTAGTAAATGTTTTAACAGCTTGAAAAGCATAAATTTCAATGATTGCAATAATAACAAAAAGGATAATCCAACGTATGGCCATATTAATTTAAATATTGCACAAAAGTAATCGAGTTAAAACTTTTTTTGTAATTTTAAAGAATATTTTAACACATATGGAGCGATGAATCATTTGATAGTTAATTTTTTGGCAGTTTGGACTTTGCTTTTTTTTCTCCCAAAAGCCCATGCTCAACAAGCGGCAAACGAAAAAAAAATTGACGAACTTCTTAAAACTGCTGATGGATATATTGATAAAGACAGCGATAGTGCTCTGATTTACATCAACAAAGCCAAAGAAATTTCCAAGAATCAGAAAGACAAATTATTGGATGTAAAGACACTTGAAAAAGAAGGAACTTATTTTGGTTTGGTAAAATCGGACTACAACAGAGCTACCGAAATTTACCTTCAAGCAGTTAAACTTTGCGAAAAAAATCAACTGAATTATACCAAAAACCTCTACCATTCCTTAGGCGTTTTATTTCATATTACCGATAATTACGAAAGAGCTAAATCGTATTATTTAAAAGCAATTCCTCTGGAGCGAAAAGAAAAAGACACCATGCTTTTGGTAAGAAGTTTGATCAATTTGGCTTCTGTAAGTTCAACCGAAGGCAATTACAAAAAAGCCGAATCATTTTTCTTGGAAAGCTTGAGTTATCCAAGCAATTTTGAAACCCGAAGAACCACTTTTGCTAATTTGGGAAATATGAAAATTCGGGAAAAGAAGTTTAAAGAAGCCCTGCAGTACCTCAACAAAGTAGTGCAAATCAATCCCGAAACCAAAGAAGGCGGAGATGCCATTGAATATTCCTTTTTGCTGGATGCCAAAAAAGAAGCACGCAATTTCACAGGATTGGATACTATACTTCCATTAACCCTAAAACTTTACAAAGAATGCAACGACTTGCGCGATAAAAGCATCCTTCTGAAATCCATTGGTAACATTTACCAAGTCACTGGCAATTATCAAAAAGCAGCTCAATATAAAGACGATTACATCACCATTTACGATAGCTTGAAAGCCAAACAACGTGATGAGGTGGTTTATGAAATGGAAGCCAAATACGAAACCCAAAAAAAGGAAGAAGCACTAATTAAGGCTGGTCAGGAAAAGAACAAATGGTTCATCATGGCGCTCATGGCTTTGGGTGTAATTGTGCTGTTGAGTTATTTAGTGTATTTGAATTTTAATCAAAAGAAACGCCTCAAACATCAAACCAAACTTTTAGAAATAGCCGTTGATGAAAAAAATATTTTACTAAAAGAAACGCATCATCGTGTAAAAAACAGCTTCCAAATTGTATCGAGTCTGCTCTATTTACAGTCGGAAAACATGAAAGACAAAGAGGCAGCGTTGGCAGTAAAAGAAGCACAAAACAGAGTCAAATCAATGGTGTTGATTCATCAAAAATTGTACAGCAAAGACCAACTCATCGGAATTGAAACCAAAGAATATATCGAAGATTTGGTTAAAGATATTATCGAAAATCAAACCGACACGATTCCGAATTTAACCACCAATATTACTGTTGAAAGCACTGTTTTTTCCATCGATTCGATTACGCCTTTGGGATTAATCATCAACGAATTGATTACCAATTGCATTAAACATGCATTTCCTCCTTCTGTAAAAAATCCGAAAATTGATTTGGAATTTAAAAAACACACTGACATTTATATTTTAAAAGTAATCGATAATGGAATCGGATTTACCAATGAAATCAATGAAAACTCATTCGGAATTAAACTCATCAACGCCTTAGCCAAAAAGTTAAAGAGCAAAATTTCATTCGAAAACAACAACGGAACTCATTTTGTGATGGAAATTCATAAATTTGAACAAATGAATTAAGCAGATGAGCACCAAAATTTACATTATCGAAGACGAACCTTTGATTGCCGAAACCATCAAAACAGCTTTGGAAAAAGTAGGTTACACTATTGTTGGAATGACCGATAATGGTAAAGAAGCGTTGTTTGATATTGAAGAATTACAACCCGATTTGATTTTGGTCGACATCACTTTAGAAGGCAAAATGGACGGAATTGAAATGGTAGAACATTTGAAAAAGAAATCGGATGTGCCTTTTATTTTCTTGACTTCACATTCGGACGACAACACATTGGAACGTGTTAAGCAAACCAATCCTGCTGGTTTTATTGTGAAACCTTTTAACGAAAAAACCCTCAAATCCAATATCGAGTTGGCGCTCTACAAAAATAAAATTCAACAACAATCAGTCTCGTCTAATGAAGAAATGAATTCCTTTTTTGTCAAAAACAAAGGCGAACTCATCAAAATTGAACTCGATGATATTTTGTATTTGGAAGCGTTTGACAACTACTGCAATTTGTACACTTCCACCCAAAAACACCTCATTAGTCATACGCTGAAAAGTGTGGAAGAAAAATTACCTCAACACAAATTCATACGCGTGCATCGTTCGTACGTAATTAATGTTTCCAAAATTAAATCGCTTCAAGACGGTTACATTTTTATCGAAAAAAATAAAGTCCCGATGAGTGCTTCCAACAAAGAAGAGTTAATGAAACACATTAATTTGCTTTAATTTAGCTCACACAAAAAAACACTTCATTCACTAAATTTTTAAGGTTGTTCACCAAAAACAGCCGCAAGTAAACTATTGGTTTCGATAGATTTACTTAAAAATTCTATGTTTTCATTCAAAGAAAAAAACCAAATCGTACTGCCAACCTCAACGGAAGGCGTGTATGAAATTATTATTACATCCAAAGACAACAAAACTGTTTTTACCGACTGTATCAGTTCTAAAAACAAAAAAATAATACTAAAAGGATTTTCGAAACACTTATACAATGTAACGTTAATTCCGATACTCATTAACCAACCGTTTTAAATCAAACCATCTAATGAAACGAATTGTACTACTTCTATTTTTACTCACAACAACTTTTGGGTTTACTCAAGTGGGTGTTAACACCACCAATCCTGATCCATCATCAATGCTGGATGTTTCGGCAACCAACAAAGGTGTTTTAGTGCCACGTGTATCTTTGCCTAACGTAACCACAACCATGTTAGACGGAACAAACACAGCCGCAACTGGATTACTAATTTGGAACATCAATGCAGCTACAGTTGGTGGAAATGGCGTTGGTTTTTACTTTTTTAATGGTACACAATGGATGCCGATTACACAAACTGCAACCTCAGATCACGACATTTACGAAGTTGGCGGTACAACAGCTCCCGATGCGATCACAGATAATAAATATACTCAAGGAAGTTTAACCATCGGAACCAACACCGCTGCTACCGGAGTTTTAGATATTGACAATGCTACAAAATCGACAAGCTTGGATATATCTAACACTAACACTTCGGATCCTATAGGTGTCAAAATTGAGCTCAATTCCTTAAATTCAACAAAAACAGGAATTGATATTTTGCTTGATGGAACGAACCCCTCTGGTGGCTTTTCTAATTTTATTCATGGTGAAGACAAATGTATCAATACTCAAAACTCAGCAGGTTTGTATCAGGTTTTTGATGGATCAACCTCATCAACAGTATATAATAAAATGGGTATTTATAATGATTTCCTTTATACGTCGAACTACCAAGGCATTATAACTGGTGTATATAATTCAATTTATAATAATTCAAATGGTTATACTTACGGCACAAACAACTCAATAACTGGTTTTGGATCAGGTAATAAATATGGTAGTTATAATTTCATTACTCCTGTTGCAGGAGGAACTCATTATGGAGTTTATTCAGAAGTTTTAAAAGCTGGAAGTTATGCAGGTTATTTTCTAGGAAATGTTGGCATTGGTACAAGTCCAATTAACAACTACATATTACCTCCTTCTAGAGGAACCAACGGACAAACCATGCAAACCGACGGTAGCGGAAATGTATCGTGGGTTACACCAACTGTTTCAACAGATCATGATATCTACGAAGTTGGCAGTACAACAGCTCCCGATGCCATTACAGACAATAAATTTACTCAAGGAACTTTAACCATCGGTACTAATACAGCCGCAACTGGAGTTTTTGATATTGACAATTCGACTAAAGCAACCAGTGTAGATATCAATAATACTTTTGCAACCAATCCGACAGGAATTGATTTAAATTTAACTTCAAATGCAGCTGGAAAAACAGGAATTAAAACCCAATTCAACGGTACAGCAGCAACAGGAACAAATTCGTTTATTCAAAATACAGATAACATGGTGGGTAATACCAATCGAACTGCCATTAGTAATGATTTCAGCGGAACTTCATCAAGTATTTCCACTTCAATTACAGGTTTAAAAAATGACTTCAAAAGCACTTCAAACTATTATGCCATTTTGTATGGAGTTAACAATTCGTTTGCCTCAACAACAAATGCATGGAACTACGGAATGTCGAATACTTTCACCAATGGAGGATCTACACCTTCGTTTGGGGTTGTAAATAGTTTTAATGGAACTAGCACTGGTAATGCCACAGGTATTTTAAACTCATCAAACAATTACATTGGCCAAATAACAGGTATTGATAATAGTTTCTCAGGAACAGGAAACGGAATACATTATGGAGTTAGTAACATACTAACAGGAACTGGAACTGGTGATAAATACGGTACCTATAATTACATTCCAACTTCAGCTGGTGGTGTGCAATACGGTGTTTATTCTGATGTTTTAAAATCAGGAAGCTATGCTGGCTACTTTGTAGGGAATGTATCTATAGGAACCTCTGCATTAAACAATTATATTTTACCTTCATCACGCGGAACAGCAAACCAAATCATGCAAACCGATGGATTAGGAAATGTAACTTGGGTAAATCCACCAACAGATACTGATGACCAAACAACCGATGTATTCAGTTTAACTGGAAACACCTTAAATCTATCTTTACAAAATGATGGTGTAGCTACACAAACTGTGGATTTATCGCCACTAAAAGATCACGATTGGTATGAAATAGGCGGAACCATACAACCTGATGCCATAACCGATAACAAATATACACTAGGAAATGTTACTATAGGATCAAACTCATTAGCAACTGGTATATTTGATGTGGATAATAGCTCCAAACCTATTAGTTTAGATGTTACAAATTCTTACACAACCTCACCAACGGGAATTGATGTAAAATTAAATTCAGCAAGTAGCTCAAAAGTGGGCCTTAATATTGACTTCAAGGGAACAAATACTTCCTCCATTTCTTCTTTTATTAATAATCGGGATGAATGTGTAACATCGAGTAATTTTTTTGGAATTTATCAAGCTTTTGTAGGCAGCAATACTTCAACTTCAAATGGTACTGTAGGCATTAGAAATTGGTTCGCTACTTCTTCTGGTTATCAAGGAAGCATAACTGGAACAAGTAATGAAATTTTTAATAATTTAAACGGAATTCACTATGGAAACTACAATTATTTAACTGGAACAGGAACAGGAGCCAAATACGGCACTTATAACTTTATTGATAATTCTGCTGGTGGAACACATTATGGTTTATACTCAGAAGTTTTAAAAGCAGGAAGTTATGCTGGTTATTTCCTTGGAAGAGTTTCTATAGGAACTACATTAGCAAATAACTATATTTTACCCGGCGGACGCGGTGCCAACGGCCAAATTATGCAAACCGATGGAAGTGGAAATGTTTCTTGGGTAAATCCAGTTGACACAGACACCGACAATCAACAAATTGATGTATTGGGATTAGTAGGTGACACCTTAACCATTTCACTTCAAGATGATGCAGTGGCAACACAAACCTTAAGCTTGTCCGCTATTGACAACCAAGCAACCGACGTATTCAGTTTAACTGGAACCACTTTAAATCTTTCATTGCAAAATGATGGTGTAGCTACACAAACTGTCGATTTATCCTCACTAAAAGACGCCGATTGGTACGAAGTAGGCGGAACCAATTCACCTGATGCTATTACTGACAATAAGTTCACTTTAGGTGATATCTCAATCGGAAAAATAACGGCTGCAAGCGGAAAATTGGATGTTGACGCTGCACTTAAAAACATTACGACTTCTTTCACCAGCAACAACACAACAACTGGCTCAAAGTGGGGAATTCTAAATAACGTTACCTTAGACACCACAAATCCAAACTCTTATGGTATTGCCAATTCAGTTTCTGGGAATGCTGGTTTTAAATACGGAATTTATAATACACTTAGCGGAGCAGTAACTGGAACTACTAGTGAATATGCCTTAGTTAATAATCACAATTCTAGCGGAAATGTAAATGGATTTGGTGTTTATAACTCTTTCAATCCTGCTGCGACAAATTCAGGAAGTTATACGGGTTTGTACAATGAAACATCAGGCACCAATCATACAGGAGCTTTTACTGGAGTAAATAATATTGCTTCAAATACATCCGCAAATCCAATTACTGGAATATCCAATACACTTTCAGGCTTAGGAACAGGAATTCGTACTGGAATAAACAACAACATTTCGGGTGGATTAATAGGTAATAGTTATGGTGTAAATAATACAATTACTTCTGTAGGTGGAACTAAATATGGAATTTATTCTAATTTGAATGCTCCAGGCGTAAAATATGGTGTATATAATGACTTGATTTCATCTGCAGGTAGTGGACCTGTTTCTTATGGTGTGTATAACAAAGTGACCAATCCAGGAGGAAGCCTTGGCTCACACTATGGTATCTATAACGAGATGTTGGCTTTTGACAATCAATACGGAACATACACCACAATGCCATCTGTAACAAATTATCCTCAGTATGGAAATTATGTAACCATTGCAGGAGGTGGCACAGGCAATCGTTATGGCTTTTATTCTACAATAAGCCCTTTTGCGGGAGGAACACATTATGGTATTTATTCAGATGTTACCAAAGCCGGTAGTTATGCTGGTTATTTCCTCGGAAATGTTTCTATTGGAACTTCTATCGGAAATGAGTATATTCTTCCTACTTCTCGCGGAACCAACGGACAAATTATGCAAACCGATGGTAGTGGAAATGTTTCTTGGGTAAATAACTCCGCTTCAGATGCCGATTGGTATGAAGTAGGTGGATTAACTCCAGCCAATTCCATTTTGGATAACATCTTCACTGGAGGCGATGTATCAATTGGAAAAGCTACTGCCGCAACTGGTAAAGTAGATATCGAAGCAGACAATAAAACGATGACGTTGGTTCTCGAAAACAATAATGCAAGTTCAGGTAGTAAATATGGAATTGACAACAGTCTTACAGCCAATGCAAACAATGCGCTTTCATGGGGCATATTAAATAGAATTTCTGGCTTATCATCTCTTAAATTTGGCGTTACCAATTCCTTTACAAACAACAATCCTGGAGCTTCTATAACAGAAGTAGGTTACAATAATGATTATACATCAACAGGCAATGTCAATTTTGTTGGGCATAGTAATACAATTTTCCCATTCTCAACTAATTCAGGCACAATAACTGGATACGTAAATAATGTAACAGGATCGGTAACAGGTGAATTCACAGGTTTTGTCAACAGTAATTTTGTCACTACAAATTCCTTAAAAACAGGATTAATGAATGTGTTTTCTGGAGGTGGGAATGGAGATATAATCGGAACCAATAATGATTTTTCAGGAAGTAGTAGCGGAGAATATATCGGAACCAACACTTCCATTACCAGCACGGGAGCAGGCTTAAAATATGGCGAAAAAATTGTAATCGATAATACTAGTGGTGGCATTCACTGCGGAATTTATTCTGATGTGACCAAAGCCAATAGCTACGCGGGTTACTTCTTGGGAAGAGTTTCAATTGGAAATACATTAGCCAATAATTATATTTTACCCGCTTCAAGAGGAACCAATGGACAAATCATGCAAACCGATGGTGCGGGAAATGTTTCTTGGACTAATGCTCCAACAGCAGATGCTGATTGGTACGAAGTAGGCGGAACCAATCCAGCCAATGCCATAACAGATAATATTTTCACTTCGGGCGATGTTTCAATTGGTAAAAACACTGCAGCAACGGCCAAAGTAGACATTGATGCGAACACTAAACTAAACACTTTAGCATTAGAAAATTTAGGTGCTACTGTTGGTACTAAAAACGGAATCTCCAATTCTGTACAAGCTAATGCTAACAACGCCAACTCAAGTGCTATCTTGAACGCAATTTCTGGATTAGCTGTAGTTAAATATGGAGTCAACAATGGTTTTCTTACCAATAATCTTGGTGCAAATATTGCCGAATATGGTACCAATAATAATTTCTTTTCTTCTGGGAATGTGAGTATGATGGGAACCAATAACAATTTCGCTCCAAGCGGAACAAATAGCAGCCTTTTCACAGGAGTAAGAAACAGTTTATCAAGCAATAATCACACTGGGCTTTTTGTTGGTTTGGCCAATTATATTTCCAACACAACAAACAGCCAACAATATGGTGTATTTAACTCATTCTATGGTGGCGGAGCCGGAATCAGATATGGTGTCAGAAATGACATGGGCGGAAACTCAACTAGTAATATTTATGGCACTTATACCGAAATCACTTCAACAGGCGCTGGAAACAAATATGGAGAAATTATCACCATTGACAATACTTCTCCAGGAACGCATTACGGAATTTACGCTGATGTTACCAAAGCCACTAGTTATGCGGGTTATTTCTTAGGAAGAGTTTCAATAGGAACTACAACAGCCGATAATTATATTTTACCAACTTCAAGAGGAACTGCCAATCAAATTATGCAAACCGATGGTGCCGGAAATGTTACTTGGATAAACCCTACAACAATTGCTCCAGTGGGATGGAAAATAGCAGGAAATGCAGGAACCATTGCGGGATCAGATTACATTGGTACTAATGATGCACAAGATTTTGATTTCAGAACCAATAATGTTCTTAAACTGCGATTAACTCAACAAGGACAGCTTGCTTTTCTAAATTCGGGAGGTTCTGTTTTTGTTGGAGCTGGAGCTGGAGATGTTGATGATTTAACGAATAATCAAAACACGTTTATTGGTACTTCTAGTGGTCAATTAACCACTATTGGAAATTTAAATACGGCAATTGGTCATAGCAGTTTGAGTGCCAACGTTGATGGTTTAGGAAACACAGCTGTTGGTAGAAGTGCTTTAGCCGCAAATGTTTCGGGTTCTAACAACACTTCTATTGGTCGTTTATCAGATGTATCTGTTGGAACTCTTACCAATGCAACCGCTGTTGGTTTCAGCGCAACCGTAAATGCTTCCAATAAAGTACGCTTAGGAAGTGCAACCGTTACTGTGGTTGAAGGTCAGGTTCCATACACCAATCCGTCGGATGCACGTTTTAAATTCAATGTAAAAGAAGACGTTCCTGGTTTGGATTTTATCAAAAAATTAAAACCAGTTACCTACAATTTCGATACTAAAAAATTCGACGAGCATTTGAATAAAAACCGTAACAGAGACGAAGTAGCCAACGAAGATTTCACTAAATCAACAGCTATAATTCGCACTGGATTTTTAGCACAAGATGTGGAAAAAATCTGCAACGATTTAGGCTATAACTTTGATGGATTGCACATTCCAGACGCTAATAATCCTACTGATAATTATGGTATTGCGTACAGTCAGTTCATCATGCCAATTGTAAAAGCAGTTCAAGAACAACAAGTGATTATTGAAAATCAAAAAACCGAATTAGAGCAATTAAAATCCGAATTAGAAAAATACAAAAGCTTGGAAGAACGCATCAAAGCTTTAGAAAATAAGTAGTAAGTAAATTTTTTGTTTTTCAAAAGGAGTTTCATTATTTGAGACTCCTTTTATTTTATGATACATTTAAGTTTATTACATTTGAAAAAAATAAATTCAATGTCACAAAAACGCCTTTACCTTCTCGACGCATATGCACTAATCTTTCGCGGCTATTTTGCTTTTATAAAAAACCCAAGAATCAATTCTAAAGGAATGGATACATCGGCAATTATGGGATTTATGAATGCTTTGATGGATGTTATCAAACGTGAAAAACCTGATCATTTAGCCGTAGCTTTTGATAAAGGCGGAAGCGATTACCGTTACGAAATGTACCAAGAATACAAAGCACATCGTGACGAAACTCCTGAAGCAATAAAAATTGCCGTTCCGTATATTCAAGAATTGTTGAAAGCGATGCATATTCCTATTATGGAAAAAGCAGGTTTTGAAGCTGATGATTTAATTGGAACTTTAGCAAAACAAGCCGAAAAAGAAGGTTACAAAGTGTTCATGGTGACACCTGATAAAGATTTTGCGCAATTGGTTTCCGAAAATATTTTTATGTACAAACCAGCAAGAATGGGCAACGACATTGAAATTTGGGGAATTCCAGAAGTGCTAGAAAAATTTGAAATCGAACGACCAGAACAAGTTATAGATTTCTTAGGAATGATGGGTGATGCCGCCGATAATATTCCGGGATTACCTGGCGTTGGTGAAAAAACGGCAAAGAAATTTTTGAAAGAATATGGTTCGATGGAAAATCTTTTGGCAAATACACACGAATTAAAAGGTGCCATCAAAGATAAAATTGAAGCCAATGCCGAATTGGGAATATTATCTAAAAAATTAGCCACTATCCTACTCGATTGTCCCGTGACTTTCAATGCAGATGATTTCGAACTTTCAAAACCTGATGTTGAAAAAACCGATGCTTTATTTCAAGAATTGGAATTTCGTCAAATGAAAGCACAGTTTGACAAATATTTTGGAACTGGAAAAGAATACGACGAAATTGATACTAATGGAAATTCAACTGAGACGAGTGCAAGTCAAACTACTTTAAAAAAGCAAATCACAAAAAAATCCAATGAAGATCAATTTGATTTGTTCGGATTTTCTGATGAAGAAAGTGGTGAAGTAAAAACCAATTCTAATTATGCAACGTTAGAAAACACCAATCATAATTATACCATTATTCAAGGTGACTTGGGCACAAAATTGTTTTTGCAAAATTTACTCAATCAAACTTCAGTATGTTTTGATACCGAAACCACTGGAATTGATGCCTTGAATGCTGAGTTGGTTGGAATGTCATTTTCTTGGCAAAAAGGCGAAGCATTTTATGTTCCGTTTCCAGAAAATCAGGAAGAAGCTCAAGTTTTAGTAGATAAATTCAAGCCGTTTTTTGAAAATGAAACCATTGAAAAAATTGGTCAGAATATAAAATATGATTTGAAAATTCTTTCCAATTATGGAGTTCAAATTAAAGGAAAATTATTCGATACGATGATTGCGCATTATCTGATAAATCCTGATATGCGCCACAATATGGATGTTTTATCGGAAACCTATTTAAAGTATTCTCCAAAATCTATTGAAGATTTAATTGGTAAAAAAGGTAAAAATCAAAAGTCAATGCGCGATGTTTCTTTAGAAGAAATCAAAGAATACGCTGCCGAAGATGCCGATGTAACGTATCAATTAAAACAAAATTTCAGTCCGATTTTAGACAAGGCCGAAACCAAAAAATTATTTGACGAAATCGAAATTCCGTTAATTCCTGTTTTAGCCGCAATGGAATTGGAAGGCATCAATCTTGACGTTCCGTTCTTGAAAGAAATGTCGGTTGAAATGGCAAAAGAAAGTTCAGAATTGGAACAAAAAATATACGAAACTGCTGGCGAGAAATTCAATTTGGCATCACCTAAACAATTGGGCGACGTTTTATTTGACAAAATGAAAATTGGCGGAGCAAAACAAAAGAAAACCAAAACGGGTCAATATGCAACTGGTGAAGAGGTTTTGAGTTATTTAGCCAACGAACATCAAATTGTTAGAGATATTCTCGAATGGCGTCAAATGGTGAAATTGCAAAGTACTTACATTGACGCATTACCCAACCAAGTTGATAAAAAGACAGGTCGCGTTCACACGGATTATATGCAAACGGTTGCAGCAACTGGTCGTTTGAGTTCGAATAATCCAAACTTGCAAAATATTCCGATTCGTACCGAACGCGGACGATTAATCAGAAAAGCATTTATTGCTCGTAATGAAAATTACACCTTAGTTTCTGCCGATTATTCGCAAATAGAACTTCGAATTATTGCAGCACTTTCTGGTGAAGAAAATATGATAAAAGCGTTTCAAAACAACGAAGATATTCATAGAAGTACTGCCGCAAAAGTTTTCAATGTTCCTTTGGAAGAAGTTACAAAAGAACAACGTAGCAATGCCAAAACCGTGAATTTCGGAATCATTTACGGTGTTTCAGCATTCGGACTTTCTAACCAAACTTCGCTTTCGAGAAAAGAAAGTGCCGAGTTGATTGATGCTTATTATGCAACTTATCCAAAACTGAAATCTTACATGAGTAATCAAGTTGATTTTGCAAGAGAAAACGGTTATGTGCAAACGGTTTTAGGAAGAAGACGTTATCTAAAAGACATCAATTCTGCTAATATGATGGTAAAAAGCGGTGCTGAACGAAATGCAGTAAACGCACCAATTCAAGGTTCGGCAGCTGATATTATCAAAATTGCAATGATTAATATTCATAAAAAACTAACTTCAGAGAATTGGAAATCAAAAATGTTATTGCAAGTGCATGACGAACTTGTATTTGACGTTCACAACTCTGAATTAGAAAAAATCAAACCAATGATTAAACACGAAATGGAAAACGCCTTCAAAATGGATGTTCCTTTAGATGTTGAAATAGGCGTTGGAAAAAATTGGTTGGAGGCGCATTAGAAAGTTAGCAGATGAGTAGCTTTTTTATTCTGTGGGAATATCTAAATAAATAATTTTAAATGAATAAAATAATTCTCTTCCTTTTTTTTAGTTTATCAAATTTGATTTACAGTCAAGTAGATGAAAAAACTCTGCATAATAATTTTATTACATCTGTAAATACTTGGAATGGTGAAGAACACATTTATCTTTTAATTAATTTTAAAGATTTGAATAGTAATTTGACTAAAGAAATATGTATTCAGAAGAGTGATTTAAGAGATGCTTTAGCCTATGAACATACTATTTCTAAAAATGAAGCTCATACAAAATTAGAAAATTATAAATCTCGATATTTTGAGTTTAAGAATATAGATGCAATTACTATTTTAAACAAAAACTATTATTCTGAAAATGAAATTAATGAGTTTAAAAAAAATGAAAATATTGATAAATTTGTTAACGATATAAAAACTAAAAAAAATTGGTTTTTAGATTTGGAAGACATGAATTTTAAAGAAAACTTGTATGCTCTTTTATTAACAAAAAAAGGTTTTATTATAAATATTACTTTTCAATGTTTTGGTCAAAGTGGCTTGTGGTGTTTAAGTTGTCTCGAAAACAAGTAATCCTTTAAATTTATCTATCTTTGTCGAAATTTATTTGAATGTCAATACTTTCGCTTTCAGAAAAAACTATAAAAACCATAAAATCAATAACAAATAGTACCTATTTAGATATTATTGGATTGATAATCGTTATTACGGCTTCGATTGTTTTAGGCTATCACAACACTGAATACAAATTTACTTTTCAAGGCAAAAACTATGTTTTCTTATTGGGCTATGTTTCAATTATCAACACAGGATTGTCAATGATTGGTAATAGATTAGTTACAAAAAAGAATAATATTGGAAACTTTCTTGCAACTTGCAACACCTTCTTAAGTGGTTTAATTGATTATTTGCTTGGAAATGTTGGCGCTATTTTAACCTATCCTGTAACCTTTATTGGAAATTATTTGGTTTTTAGGGCATGGAAAAAAAGTACTGTTTTACGTTCAATAGATTTTATATTTTATCGTAATTTAATTCTCGGATTTGTCTTTTCTTTAGTTTTAAATTACATAGCATTTAAATATCTATCCGACAAACCAATTGATTGGAGATTGTTTTTTGCTATAGCAATTCCAGCTGGAATAACTTTTGGTGCTACTTTCAATACCGCCAGAATGTATCCAGACAATTGGTTTATGTGGCAATTCTACAACATAACTAAATTAATACAAAACATATTACAAATGAATATTGCAAATACTGCTAAATATGTTTTTTACCTATTTAATGCAATAATTGGTTACATCACCTGGAATGATGATAAGAAAAATGCCTTAAAATAAAAATCTATAAGTAGCTTTTATCAAAAAGATGTTCTCAGGTTTTTTACCTAATATTTGAGAATCTAAACTTCTAAACAAATCATCATTTGGATTACCTAAACCTGTAGTTCCTTGAGACCAAACTAAGAAAATCTCAGAACCTGGAATATATTCCCATCGAACAACCAAATTAGAACGAAATTGGACATAAGCAAAATCAGGATTTCCAATACTATAATCTATCGTTCCATTAGCATCTTCATCTATTGAATAAGTATCATTTGAAGCATTAAATGCTATTTGATTACTATCAAAAATCGAAATTCTATCACCATAATATTTAGCAATTGGATTGGTTACTCTATTGAAATCTTTATATTTTCCTCTTGATATATAAGGTTCACCATAATATTGAATAGTCAAATTTGGATTAATATTAAAATCCATTCTGACAGAAGCACTCAAAGTTCTTTGATCAATATTGGCCATGATATATCTAGGAGTTGACCCAAAACTCGTTTCGGTTACATATTGGGTTTTGCTTTTATTGATAGTATAACCAGGATATAACGAAACCGTAAAGGCATTTATGGGTTGATACGTAATTCCAGTAGTAAATTCAGTGTAAGAAAACGAATTATCTTTTCCTTGAGAAGCTACAATTCCGGAATCAAAACGCAATTTTTTTCTTGAATCTGTGGCAAAATTTAAAACATTTACAACTTCTTCAGAATATCTAAATCTTGGTCCGCCTTGCAAAATAGTATTCGTAAATATTTTTGGCTTGTGCGTAAACTGATAATAAATAGCCCAATTACTTTTAAAATTAGCATTTGAACTAATAGAATATTGTGTTCTGTTGTGATTTCCATCAAAATCGTAAGACGTAAATTGTTCGAAACGAGCATTGATTCTTCTAAAACTTCCAATTGGTTTTAAGGTTTGATAGCTCAAAATTCCGATTTGTCTAATATCATCTGCTTGACGCAAAAATCCAACATCGTTCAACTCTAATTCAGGTGAACGCCAAGTGAAAATTCCGTAATAACGCCAATTTCCAACGCTGTTTTTACCCAATTCAAACTTTCCTCCAGTTCCTGTCAACGAAGTTCTATTAGGGTCAACTTCCACATGACCTGCATCAACCCTTTGAAATAAATGCGTTAATTCTTGTTGCGTAATTGCAATAGCTTCTTTGCTACCTGTTACATGACTTGCAACTATATTTCCACTAAAAAAATATTTTCTATTTTTCCAATTGTGCATAAAATCAAAGCCTGCCGTATAAGCAGATTTTCTAAGATAATTCAATTCATCACCTTGAAGATTTCTGTTGGTTGCAGTGAAAATTCCACCAATAAAACTGTTTCTGTTATTGAAATCTTTCTGCGCACGTGTTACAATATAATTGGTAAGTGGTTCTACAAGTGCTTCTCTTGTACTGGTATTGTCATCAATTTTAGCAAATTCTTTGTCGGTTAAACTTTCTAAAATTCCAATAGACCATCCGTTTTTAGTTTTTCCACTAAATTTTGCAGCACCAAGAATTGTACTATTATTTGGAACATCAACAAATTCTCCATTAGAAGTATTTGGATAACCTTGTGGACTTCTTCCAATTCTTCTTGAATAAAATAAATTGTCTTGTCCGTCGGCAAATTGATAATTAAAAATATTTTTATTTTCAACAAAAAATGGTCTTCGCTCTTGAAAAAATATTTGAAAACCATCCAAAGCAATCGCAGCAGGATCTGCATCAACCTGACCAAAATCGGGATTGATGGTTAAATCTAAAGTTAAGTCATTGGTTAATCCAATTTTGGCATCTAAACCACCATTAATTTTGGCGTCAGAACCATCACGAAAAGGATTTCCAGGTTCTTTCTCATACGTTTCTAATTGTGTTACAACAAAAGGTTGAATTTCAAGTTGCTTTTGCGGTTGGATATCAACCAAACCTCTCAATTCCCCAAACTCACTTACCCAACCTGGCGCATCACGTTTTACACGTTGCCAAACTGAACGTTCTTCTGCACGAAAATAACGTCTAGTAGATTGTAATCCCCATACTTGCTCTTTATTATTTCCAAATTTTAATTGGCTAAAAGGAATTTTTACTTCTGCTGTCCAACCTTCCTCATCAATATTGGTTTTTACATACCAAATTGGGTTCCAACTTCCATCCCAATTGTTTCCATTGTCTGAAATAAATTCGTCGCCTTTCACACCAGATGCCGATATTGTAAAGGAAAAACCTGTTCGTTTGTCGTTATAACTATCGATATTAATTTCAACCCAATCACCTTCAAAACCATCACGACGTGACAATCGCTTTACAATTCCTTTCGGGTCTTTGTCATAACATTTAAAAGCAAAATATAAGTAATGTTTATCATAAACCACCTTAAATTTCGTTTGCTCAGTTGGTGGTGTATTTTCGTCAGGTTCATTTTCAATGTAATCACCAGTCCAATCTACAATATCCCAACTTTTTTCATCGATTATTCCATCAATAGTTGGAGCTTCATTTTCATTTAGGAATTTTGTTGTGTACACTTTCTTAGTTACACTTTCTTTCTCTTGGGCATAAGAACTACAAAAGAATAAAGCACCAAAAAGCAGTGGTAAAAGTTTGTGTAAGTGCATGATTGTTCGTTTTTTGATTGATGATTATATAAATAGACATCGAATTTTAACAATTGTTACACTTATTTCAAACTTTAACAATTAGCCATAAAAAAACCATCACTTCAAATGATGGCTTTATAAATATATTTAAAAAACTATTTAATCTTTCTAGTCGATTCTCTTTGACGTAATTCTGTTTTTACAATAGTAGTTTTGTGACTGTAATTTTCCTCTTTGCTTTCTAATTTTTCTATTAGCATTTTTGTAGCCACTTCACCAATTTCTGGACCATGCTGACTTACGGTTGATAAACTTGGCGTTAATCTTCTTGACCAAACACCATCAGCAAAACCAATAACAGAAAGTTCCTCCGGAATTTTCAATCCTTTTTTAATTCCCATTTTCATTGCCATTACAGAGGCATGTTCATCTAATGCAAATACAGCATCTACTTTATTTTTATCAAAGAAATTTGCCGATTTGGTATCAAAATCTTCCGCAGTTTCAGTTAAAATAACTAAATTTTCATTGATTTTAATTCCGTTATTTTCTAATGCTTTGTAAAAACCTTTGGCGCGTAATTTTCCAACACTCAAATTATCAATGGATGAAAATAATGCGATTTTTTTACATCCAGTTTTAATCAAATGTTCCGTAGCATTTACGGCTGAATCTAAATCGTCAACAATAACTTTATCACAATTTACTTCATCTGCAATTCTATCAAACATTACGATTGGCGTACCTTCGTTGATAATCGATTTGAAATGGCCAAACTGTTGCAGCTTTTGAGCTTCTTCCGAAATTGACAAAATAAAACCATCAATAGTTCCATTACTTAACATTTCTAAAGCGCTAATTTCTTTTTCTATCGATTCGTTAGAAATACATGTAATCACTTTATAACCTTTCTCATCGGCAACTTTTTCAATTCCGGTAAAAACCTTTGCAAAAAACTGATTTAGAATATTCGGAATAATTACACCAATAGTTTTGGTAGAACGATTTTTAAGGTTCAACCCAATTACATTTGGCTTGTAATTTTTCAACTTTGCGTATTCTTGAACACGAATTTTGGTTGGTTCACTAATTTCCGGACTATCGTTCAATGCCTTAGAAACTGTCGAAACAGATACTCCTAGTTCCTTAGCAATTTGTTTTAAAGTGGCTTTCGATTTCATCTTACATATATATAAGGTGTAAATTTATGAAAATTATGGATAGTAGCGAATGGTTTGCGCATTTTTGTAATCCATTTTCCTGCTTTACGTTCCAATCTTGTCTAAAAAGACAAGGATTTCTACTTCAATCAGGGCTAATTAGCTATCAATTTGGATACTATAAATCGTTATAATTCAAAATAATAATTAAAATTCAAAATCCTTTTTGCATATATAATAAATAATTGTACTTTTGCACTCCCTTAATTGGGAATGGAATGTTTAATTAAAATAATATTATGGACGCATTAAGCTACAAAACAGTTTCTGCCAACAAAGCCACAGCTGAAAAACAGTGGATTGTTGTAGACGCTGAAGGTCATAACTTAGGTCGTTTTGCTTCAAAAGTCGCGATGCTTTTAAGAGGTAAATACAAGCCAAGTTATTCACCACACGTTGACTGTGGAGATAACGTAATTGTTATCAACGCAGAGAAAATTAATTTAACTGGAAACAAGTTAGATGACAAAACGTACATCAGACACACAGGTTATCCAGGAGGACAAAGAAGTTTAACTGCTAAAGTAATGCAACAAAAAAACCCTGCATTATTAGTAGAAAAAGCTGTAAAAGGAATGTTGCCTAAAAACAAATTAGGAGCACAATTATTCCGTAATTTAGATGTAAATGTTGGTACTGAGCACAAACATGGCGCTCAACAACCAAAAACCGTTAACCTTAACGACTTAAAGTAATGGGAGTTATTCACAAAATCGGTAGAAGAAAATGTGCAGTTGCACGTGTTTATGTTACTGAAGGTACAGGTAAAATCACTGTAAACAAAAAAGAATTTGCAACTTACTTCCCAACAGCTACTTTACAGTACAAAGTATTACAACCAATGTCTATGACAGAAAATGTAAACAACTTTGACGTAAAAGTAAATGTTTACGGTGGTGGTTCAACAGGACAAGCAGAAGCTGTAAGAATGGCTTTAGCAAGAGTAATGTGTGAAGTTGGCGAAGGAAACAGAGCTATCTTAAAACCAGAAGGATTACTTACAAGAGATCCTAGAATGGTAGAACGTAAAAAATTCGGTCAGAAAAAAGCGAGAAAGAGATTCCAATTCTCGAAACGTTAATATTCGATATCTATCAGAATATTTTTTCAGATACATTTTTACAATTAAAATTGAATTTAAAACAAAGTTGTCGATATTCCTTATAAAAAGGGAATTAGTTTAGCATCTAAATTTTCAAGACATACCGAAAGTGACTACTTGAAAATTGCTATAACACGGAACGTAAACTATTACACAATGGCAAACAAAATTGACGTTAAAGAATTATTAGAAGCAGGTGTTCACTTCGGACACATGACTCGTAAATGGGATCCAAACATGGCTCCTTACATTTATATGGAGCGTAATGGTATTCATATCATTAACCTATATAAAACTGCTGCAAAAATTGAAGAAGCTGGTGAAGCTATGAAAAAAATTGCAGCATCTGGTAGAAAAATACTTTTCGTAGCTACCAAAAAACAAGCAAAAGATATCGTTTCAGAAAAAGCATTAGCTTGTAACATGCCTTACATCACAGAAAGATGGCCTGGTGGTATGTTAACAAACTTCGTTACTATCCGTAAAGCTGTTAAAAAAATGGCGACAATCGATAGAATGAAAAAAGACGGAACATTCATGACGCTTTCTAAAAAAGAAAGACTTCAAGTTGATCGTCTTCGTGCGAAATTAGAGAAAAACTTAGGTTCTATCGCTGACATGTCTAGATTACCTGCTGCACTTTTCGTAGTAGATATCAAAGCTGAACACATCGCAATCAAAGAAGCACAAAAATTAAACATTCCAGTTTTCGCAATGGTTGATACAAACTCTGACCCACGTGAGGTAGATTATGTTATTCCAGCAAATGATGATGCTTCTAAATCAATTGACAAAATTTTAACTTTAGTTACTGACGCAGTTAAAGACGGATTAGCAAACAGAACTTCTGATAAAGAAGCTGATGATGCTACTGAAGTAGAAACTGTTGAAGCTGTTGCTGCTCCAGAAGCTGCTGTTGTTGAAACTGCTGCTCCAGAAGTAGAAGCTACTGAAACAAGTACTGAAGAATAAAACACAGAAAATTCCAAAATATAAATTCCAAATTCCAAGAAATTATCAATTATTTGATGATTTATTAAAATTGGAGTTTGGGATTTGTAAATTGGAATTTCTTTTTTTACACAAATTATTTTTAATCTTAAAATAAAAAACAAAATGGCAACAATTACTGCTGCAGACGTAAATAAATTAAGAACAATCACAGGTGCAGGTATGATGGACTGCAAAAAAGCATTAGTAGAAGCTGATGGAGATTTTGATTTAGCAATCGAAAACCTTAGAAAAAAAGGTCAAAAAGTTGCTGCTAACAGATCTGACAGAGAATCTACTGAAGGAGCTGCAATCGCAGTTGTTAATGCTGACAAAACTTCTGGTGTTGTTATCACATTAAATTGCGAAACTGACTTCGTTGGAAAAAATGAAGGTTTCGTAAAATTAGCTACAGATTTAGCTAACCAAGCATTAAACTATGATACTAAAGAAGCATTTTTAGCTTCAGATTTTAATGGTATCACTGTTGCTGACAAATTAATTGAGCAAACTGGTGTTATTGGAGAAAAAATTGAAATCGCTTCTTTCGAGAGATTAAGTGGTGCTTTCGTTGGTTCATACATTCACGCTGGAAACAAAATTGCTGTTTTAACTGCATTATCTGCTAATGTTGAAGGCGCTGAAGAAGCTGCAAGAAACGTAGCAATGCAAGCAGCTGCAATGAATCCAATTGCTTTAGATGAAGCTGGTGTTGATGCATCAATCATTGAAAAAGAAATTGAAATCGCTAAAGATCAATTACGTCAAGAAGGAAAACCAGAAGCTATGTTAGACAATATCGCTAAAGGTAAAATCCAACGTTTCTACAAAGACAACACTTTAGTAAACCAAGATTATATTAAAGATGGTTCTATGAGCGTTGCTTCTTACATTAAATCTGTTGACGGTGGTTTAACTGTTACAGGTTTCAGAAGAGTTGCTTTAGGATAAATATAAAGTACGATTTACGAAGTACAAAGTAATTCAAACAATATAAACCTCGGTTCTTAATTGAATCGAGGTTTTTTATTTTATTTATCTTCACAAAAATATATGAAAAATTTAGCCGTTATATTAAAATGACTATTTTCTAATTATATTTGTTTAAAAATCACACACTTTGAAAAAGATATTCGCTGCCTTCTTATTATTATTATTGAGTTTTACTTCTATTGCTCAAACTGAAAAAACTTTGCTTTGGGAAATTTCCGGAAACGGCTTAGCTAAAAAGTCTTATTTATATGGTACCATGCATGTAAATGAAAAGATTTCTTATCATCTCTCCGACGCTTTTTATAAACATTTGCTAGAAGCCGATATCGTGAGTAACGAAAGTAATCCTGAAAGTTGGGAAGTACTATTTGATTTGTTGACCAACCAAGAAAATGAGAACTCACAAAAACTTTATAGTCGTTTCAATTTAGCGCCATTAAAAAAAGAAGCATTGTATCCGTTGTTTTCTAATGTAAACATCTACAACACGATGACTTCTGGAAACAACAGCGAACAAGCTGACTTTCAAGAAAACACCGTTCTTGATATGTTTATACACCAAACTGGTAAAAAATATAACAAAAAAGTAACTGGTCTAGAAGATGCACAGGAGTCATTTCTTAAAGTGATGAAAATGCAAAACGACATGGAAGAGCCAAAAGAAGAAGTGAGAATGGCTTTAATGAAAATATTAAAAAACAGAAACTTCCAAACAGTGTCAAATGATTTTTATAGAGAGAAAGACATCGTAATGCTTGACTCTATTTATAAATTGATTTATTCTAAAAAATCGCATAACATTTTAATTACAGAACGAAATGTTACTATGGCAAACAGCATTGATTCAATTGCTAAAACCGGAAGTTTATTTGCTGCTGTTGGTGCTGCGCATTTGGCAGGAAAAGAAGGTGTTTTACAACTTTTAATCAAAAAAGGATATACTGTAAAACCAATAATAGATGTACTTACAACTGTTGGTGAAAAACAGAAAAAAACTATTGAAGAGTATTTTCCAAATCCAGTATTGAATTCTTTTACTACTAAAGATGGAATGCTAAAAATGCCTTTGTTTAAAAATCCGAGAACAATAAACGAAGTAACAGCTTGTATTGATTTGACAAATGGTGGTTCTGTCAATATAAACAGATTACCATTGAATTATTTTTTAAAGAAAAAAGATAATACTTTCAATCCAAAAGCATTAGACAGTCTTTTCTTTGAGAATATTGCAGGAACTATCATCGAAAAAAAGTTTTTTGAAACAGAAAACTACAAAGGATACGACATAAAAAACAAAACAAAATCTGGCAATGCACAACGCTATAGATATTACATTACACCTTTAGAAATTATTGCTGTTTCAATGACTGGAACTGGCGACTATGTAAGACAATATGAAAACCAACTATTTGACAAAATTGAAATTAAAAATCTACAAAGCTCTTGGGATAGTTTTACTCCGTTAAAAGGTGGCTTTAGTGTAAAAAAACCTTCTTATAGTGTAATACATGGTAATGACATTGATAGAATTGATAATGATATCACGATTCAATCTTATGATAAATCTGAAAATGCATTTTATTTTTTAACAGAAGAATCGTTTAACGGAACTGCAGAACTAGAAAATACTGCCTATGAACACAAACAAATACAAGCAGAATTTTACATGCAAAACGAGTTGGATGATGTAACACACAACACTTCAACAAACGAATCATCGTCAAAGATTGGTGAGAAAAAAATTAGACTAAAAACCTTTATTAAAGGCAACAAATATTTCCTTCTTGGAACTGTAAATGCCTCAGACAAAAACACAGATAATTACTTCCAATCATTTGATTTTACTAAAAATGGTCGAATTGTAATTAATAAAGTTTATAACGATACTGTAAACGATTTTAAAGTTGAGATTCCAGAAAAAATCAACAAAAAAACATTTTTGAATTTTGAAGATTATGAGTTTAAAACTAAAAATTCCTTTTTATCAAGAAACAAAAATTATACTTTCTATGCAGACAATGGCAGAGATATAGATTTAGAATATAATAAATTTCACAAATATGAGTCTTTTGAAAATTTGGATTCCTTAAAAAATTATTTTTTTAGAGACTATTCCAAAGATTATAAATCATTTATGGATTCACATGGTAGATTTCAAAATTTTGAAGAAAATTATGAAGAAGACTATGATGAAGACTATGATTATAAATCTAATGAATCTTTGATTTATAATTTTATTTATAAAAAAGGATTTTCCTATTCAAAGTGGTTTGATTTAATAGAGAAAAATGAAGAGAAATATGAATTTCTTTCAAAATCCTACAATTTTAATAAAGAAGACAATACCCATGTTTTTGAAGCCGTTGTATCAAAGTCAAATGCAACTCAAGCAATAAAATATAAAACTTTTGTAAAAGGAAATGCCTACTATAAAATGCAAACTTTAATTGAGAGAGATTATAAAAATGACGATGCCTTTATAGAAAAAACATTTAGCTCCTTAGAACCTACTTCTAAAGATACTACTTCCATTTTTGAAGACAAATTTGATTTGTTTTTAAATGATGTAAATAGTAAAAAAGACACTATCCGATTCTCGGCGATGGAATCTATTGATGAATTAAAAATTACCGATAAAGATTTTGATGCTGTAACTAACTTCATAGACACATTCAAGTTTAAAGAATCTGAAAAAGAAGCACCTTCGAGTTTATTGATGCGAATTGGTGCTTTAAAGAATCCAAAAACAATTCCGTATTTGGAAGCAAAATATAAAGATGAAAAAACAAAAACCAATACTCAGATTGAAATTTTAAAAGCTTTAACTCGTCAAAAATCTAAAGCGGCTTATCAGAAAATAATTGAATTATTAGAATATGATTTACCGATAACCGACAAGCAATATGATATCACAAGCTTGTTCAGTCTATTCGATTTAGATTTAGAAAACAGCAAAGAATTGTTTCCGAAAATATTCCAATTTTATAGTATTAAGGAATACAACAAACCTACATTAAATTTATGTAACTCATTGTTTGACAAAAATTTAATTTCTCCAAAGAAAATCAGTTCTTTCAAGAAAATGGTATTAACAAATGCCAAGTTAGAATACAAAAGAGTCGTAAGCTGGAAAGAAAAAAACATCAAACCAGAAGAAGAAATGAATTTAGCAGATGATATCTCTTATGAAACTGCTGTTGATACTACTGTTGCTGTTGCAATTGATGGAGATGAAGAAGATTACAATTCAGAGGAAACTTCAGCTCCTGTTGATGATTTGATAAACTATATTGATTTATTATACAATTTTCAATCAGATAAAGACACGGATGCTTTATTTCAGAAAATAAAAGGATTGGATATACCAGAATTAAATGTTGAATTATTGCGTTTGGGTGTTGTAAACGATAAAATTAGCAAAGAGGAAATTTTATCAACATTAGAAAATGAAAAGACAAAATTTGCTACAATTCTGTTATTACATTACAAAGACAAATTCAATTTGCTGCCAACGCTAACGGATGATGAAATTGTTGAATCTGCCATTTTAAGTTTTGAAAATCTTAAAACCAAAGATTCTATCGAGTTTATTGAAAAACGAATTGAAACAAAAAACAACAAAGAAATTACTCTTTATTTTTATAAATTCGACAAAACAAGTAGTTATCGAAAAATTAAAAACACCTATATCTACACTATAGCTTTTTTAAGTGAAAAAGGAAAAATCAATCCTTTAGCTTACAAAATTTATGATAAAAAGAAGCTTGAAGACGATGATGATATTACAAAACGTATCAATGCTATAACAAATAAAGCATTAAACGAAGAGCACAGAAGGGCAACATTTGAAAAAAACATCGATCGTATGAATTTTCGTTTGTATGATGAATACTAAACTAGAAGTAGAACTATGTTTCAAAACAGAAAAGATATTGTTTATGTAATTCTAGCTGGTATTTTTATCACAAATGCTATAGTTGCTGAATTAACTGGTGGAAAATTAATTGATGTTTTTGGAGTTCCGATGAGCATTGGAATTTTACCTTGGCCTATTGTTTTTATCACAACCGATTTAATCAACGAATACTTTGGTGAAAAAGGCGTTAAGAAACTTTCGCTTATTACTGCAGGATTAATTGCATATACTTTTATCATATTATTTTTTGCAATCAAAATTCCGTCAACTGGGATTAGTTCGGTTACTACTGAGCAATTTCAAGCGGTTTTTGGACAAAGTCAATTGATTATTATTGGAAGTATTGCAGCCTTTTTGGTTTCACAATTAATTGATGTAACCATTTTTCATTTTGTAAAAAACAGAACTGGCAACAAAATGATTTGGTTGAGAAGTACTGGTTCTACTGTAATTTCACAACTGTTTGATAGTTTTATTGTACTCGGAATTGCGTTTTACTTACCTGGAATTATGGATGGAAAAACCTATATTATTTCAGGATTCACTGGATATTCTGTGAAATTAGTGATTGCAATTTTGATGACGCCAATGATTTATTTAGGACATTATTTAATAGAACAATATTTAGCCAAAGATGGAAAATAAAGTACGTTGCGCCTGGTGCGAAAAAGACGATTTATATAGAGATTATCATGATAATGAATGGGGAAAACCTGTTTATGATGACGATAAATTATTTGAGTTTTTAATTCTAGAAACTTTTCAGGCAGGATTGAGCTGGTATACCATTTTGAAAAAAAGAGAAAACTTCAGAGCTGCTTTTGATAATTTTGATTACAAAAAAGTAGCAAATTATAGCGAAGAAAAAGTCCAAGAATTACTTCAAGATGCTGGAATAATTAGAAATCAATTGAAAATAAGAGGAACAATTTTAAACGCCATTGCGTTTATGGAAGTGCAAAAAGAATTTGGAAGTTTCTCTAAATACATTTGGGATTTCACTGACGGAAAACCAATTGAAAACAACAGAAAATCCTTAAAAGAAGTTACAGCTACAACGCCTCTTTCTGACGAAATTAGTAAAGATTTAAAGAAGCGCGGATTCAAATTTGTAGGTTCAACTGTTGTTTATGCTCACATGCAAGCCACAGGAATGGTAAATGACCATGTGATGGATTGTTGGACGCAGAAGTAGATTGCAGTTTTCAGTTTGCAGATTTCAGTTTGCAGACTTCAAAATCATCATAAAAACATCTCTCGAAATTTCAAAAGCTCCTAATTTTTCTAAATGATCGTTATGAACTTGGCAATCCAAAAGTTTGTAGTTGTTTTGTTTTAAGTATTCAATCAATTTTACAAAAGCTACTTTACTAGCATTTGGCACTTTAGAAAACATACTTTCTCCACAAAAAACATGACCTAAATCAACACCATAAAGTCCGCCAACGAGTTCACCTTTTTGCCAAACTTCAAATGATTTTGCTTTTCCTAATTGATATAATTCGGTATACGATTTAATAATATCATTAGAAATCCAGGTTCCATCTTGATCTTTTCTTTCAATTTCTTGACAATTTTTGATAACCGATTCGAAATCTTTATTGCTAGTCACTTCAAAAATATTCCGATTAATAATATTTCGAAGACTTTTAGAAACTTTATAATCCTTTGGATTCACCACCATTCTTTCACTTGGCGACCACCAAAGAATGGGTTCGTCGGCATCAAACCAAGGAAAAATTCCATTGTTGTAGGCAAGTAACAATCGTTCTACAGACAAATCACCGCCAACAGCAAGAATTCCTTCATAGGAAGCTTCTTCAACTGGAGGAAAATAAAGTTCTTTGGTTAGGAAATACATTTTTTAGAGAATAGAATATAGAAAAAAGAAGAAAGAGAAAAGATAAAATAAGCAAAAGCCATTCTAAAATTTACATAAAATTAGAATGGCAGTCTTTATTCTTTTCTCTTTACTCTATTCTCTTATTAGAAAGGTAAATCGTCGTGTTCTTCTTCTTTAAAATCAGTTGCTGGAGCAAATGCTTCTGCTGCTGGCATTGGAGGCGTTTGTTGAGCTGCTGCTGGAGCTTCTGTTTGAAGTTTTTCAACTCTCCAACCTCTTATTGAATTAAAATATTTAGTTTCTCCTTGAGGATTTACCCATTCTCTTCCACCTAAATTGATAGAAACTTTTACCGCATCACCAACGGCAACATTATTCAATAAATCACTTTTATCTTGAGTAAATTCAATCATAATGTGTTGTGGATACTGCTCATCTGTAGTTACCACTAATTCTCTTTTTCTGAAAGTAGCACTAACTTGAATTTCTGCGCTTACTACTTTTACTTTTCCTGAAACTTCCATAATATTATTGTTTATTGTTTTGCTAAAAGCACTTTCCAAGCGGTAAGCACCTCGTTTTTATCTAAATATTCTTTGGCTAATTGGTGTTTTTTAACCTCATCATCAGCACTCAAAACACCTTTCACTTCAAAATTTTGTTTTACAAATATAGTAATTTCTTCATTGGTTGGCAATGCTTCTACATTTCCTAATTTACCTAAATCATTACCATTAAAAATAAGGCTTTCTTTCACAAAATCTGGAATCGCATCTACTCCTATTCCTAAAGTTGCCAATGGTTTTTCTACTTCAAAAAGTCCTTGATTAGCTCTCGAATACCAATTTCCTCCTAATCTTGAAACCAAGTCAATTTTCATTGGATCAATATTACCTTCAACGTCCAAAACTGCTTCATTAATGTGCATTTTAACCACTTCACAAATAATCATATTTCCGGCTCCACCTTCAGTTCCTAATGCAATAATTTGATTGACTTTACATTCAAATTGCACTGGACTTTCGGCAACACGATAAGGTTTTACCATTTCTGATGGAATTGGAGTCAGACCCGATTTTGCAAACTCATTAACGCCATCAGGATATTCTGTACTTGATAATGACATTTGTTGCACAATATCAAAATTCACAACATTTATAACTACTTGACGTGTTTCTTCACAATTAATTAAAGTGTGTTTCGTTGTATTATTTCTAACTCTTCTCGCAGGTGAAAAAACCAAAATTGGTGGATTAGAACTAAAAATGTTGAAGAAACTAAAAGGTGATAAATTCGGCTTTCCGTTTTTGTCAATTGTACTTGCAAATGCAATTGGTCTTGGCGCTATAGCACTTTGCAAATAGCCTTGCAATTTCATTGGAGAAAGTTCTTTTGGATCAATTGTTAGCATAAAATTTGGAATTTTTACAAAGATAAGAATTCAATGACAATGGCAATTTGAAAAATCAATTTCAATTTGAAAAAAATCATTACTTTTAAACAAATTTTAAATATGCAATTCTCCGATAGAAGAAACACAACACGTTGGATAATCATCATCACTTCATTTGTGATTGTTTCTCTTATTTTGTGGAACACGTATTCTTTTTTTCAAATTTTTAAGCAAGAAGAGCGTGTCAAAATGCAACATTGGGCGTTATCTCAAAAAAAAATCAATACAGATGATTTAAATGCCGATTTGGAATTGCCTTTGCAAATTATTCAAACTGCTAATATTCCTATCATAGTTACTGAAAAAGATTCTATTATAAATAAGATAAATATTGATGATGATATTGTAAATGACAAAACCAAATTAAGAGCCTTTTTACAGCGGCTAAAAAACCAGAATGAACCTATTGTAATGAAAATTTCTGAAGGTCGAACTCACAATTTATACTATGGTGATTCTTCTTTATTGAATAAACTAAAGTATTACCCAATCGCTTTATTATTCATCATTTTCTTGTTTGGAGCAGTTGTTTACAATTTTTATAAAAGCACTAAAATGGCCACCCAAAATAAGCTTTGGGCAGGAATGGCAAAGGAAACCGCACATCAAATTGGAACTCCTTTATCCTCATTGATAGGTTGGCTAGAAATAATGAAAGCCGATAATGTTGACGAAACCACTGTTTCTGAGATTGAAAAAGACATCAATAGATTGCAAACTATAACCGAACGATTTTCTAAAATTGGTTCCGAACCTGTTTTGGAAACTAAAGATATCGTTGAAGAAACTAGAAATTCGTTTGATTATTTAAAATCGCGTTTTTCGAAACAAGTTGAGTTTACCTTTTCTGCTCCAAAAAATCCGATTTTGGTTTCTATCAATCCGGCTTTACATAGTTGGACCATTGAAAATTTGATGAAAAATGCTATTGATGCTATGAAAGGCAGAGGCAAATTGAAAATCATGATTGAAAAAGAAGGTCAAAACATAAAAATCAATGTAATCGATTCTGGAAAAGGTATTCCAAAAAATCAATACAGACGTGTTTTTGAACCAGGATTTACTACTAAAAAACGTGGTTGGGGATTGGGTTTATCACTAACAAAAAGAATTGTTGAGGAATATCATAACGGAAAAATAAAAGTAGCCCATTCAGAAATTGACAAAGGAACTACAATGCAAATTCTTTATAAGAAAGCTAAATAATTATCTAGTTTTTGTAAACATCAATTTTCTTTGCACTTTGTTTTTACTTAAATAATCTTTAACAAACTGAGCGTGTTCTGTTGCGATTTTGATGTTTTGAGCCATTTGTGATTTAAGCGTTTTCAAATTGGATGTGTTATCTTTTCCAACAGAACCTACACCATAAATAGCATCTTGACATTTTTTTAATGCATTCAGTGGAGTATTTATCATTTCACTAATGATTTCGTCTGAATATTGTGGTTTGAATTTATTATTTCTATAAAAAACAAAATCATTTAAAGATGCTACTGCACTATTATAGTCTGATACAATTTGAGTAACTTTTTCAATGTTTTTATTTTGACGAATCACATTAAACTCCTCTTTTTTTGAAGCCAAATATTCAGCAATTAGATTATTAATTACAGCATTTTTTTCGATTCGTTCAGCTGCTTCAAATGCTTGTTCTTCCTTTGGATGTGTTTCATATTTTTCAATTTCTGAATCGAAATTAAAATTCATTTTAGGTTTGTCTTTTTGTATAATTCCACTAAAAAACTCATGGTTTGTAATCGGCTCATTAGAAAATTGCCATAAATAGTCAAATGGCATATGGGTTTGAATCATTTTAGCAGCTGATGTTTTAAAAAAATTATTATTTAGTTTTTTATAAAACTTCATATTATTGACGTAACCTGCACCCCAAGTTGGATCAAAAAGAAACCATTTACCTTCAATTTTAGAAGCATTCCACGCATGACCAATTGGAGAAACAACACCGTTTTGTTTGGTATAACCAACCACAATAACTGTTTTAACACCTATTTTATTTGCTATTTCATTGTAAACCTCAGCATAATGAATACAAACGCCTTTCTTGCTTTTTAAAGCACTTGCAATCTTTTCTGAAGAGGAATAAACAAAACTTGGTTCATTCATGTTTTCAACATCATAACTAATATTGTTTGCAGTCCAATAAAATGCAGCTCTAATTTTATCCGATTCTGATTTAAAATTGAGAGTAATATAATCGGCTATATCTGAAGTGGATGTTGTCTTTTCTGCTGGGATTTTATTCATTATTGCATCAATTGTAGCATATTCATTTTTTACTTGAGCAACAACAAATGAGAAAAAAAATAACGATATAAGTTGATAAATAAGTTTCATATATGTAAATGTTAATTTTTAGCGGTCATATATGGTATCGCCTTTTTAATCATTGGAGTTTGTTTGCAACAAACTTTTTGTTAGTGGCGATTTCATAGTATAAAAATAAAAAACCCGTTAAGCTATAAACGTAACAGGTTTGTATTTAAGAAACGATAAATTGTTTTATAAATTGTTTTGAATCGCTTTCGCTAAATCTTCAAACTCTTCTTTAGTTAGCGAAACTTTGTTTTGAAAACGCATTTCATCCATTTCGTTTAAAGGAATTAAATGAACATGCGCATGAGGAACTTCCAAACCAATAACAGCCATTCCAATCCTTTTGCAAGGAACTGTTTTTTCAAGAGCAACAGCAACTTTTTTTGAAAAAGCCATCAATCCTAAATACAAATCATCTTCAATATCAAAGATTTTATTGATTTCTTGTTTTGGAATACATAAAGTGTGTCCTTTAGCATTTGGATTTACATCTAAAAAAGCTAAAAAATTCTCGTCTTCCGTAATTTTATAACAAGGAATTTCTCCGTTTACTATTTTGGTGAAAATACTACTCATAATTAATCACGTGAAATTTCTACAATTTCAAATTTTATAGTCCCATTAGGCACAGTGATTTCTGCTATTTCTCCAACAGATTTACCAAGTAATCCTTTTCCTATTGGAGAAGTTACTGAGATTTTTCCTGTTTTTAAATCGGCTTCACTTTCTGCTACCAACGTATAATTCAATTCCATTCCGTTGGCTTGATTTTTAATTTTCACCTTAGAAAGAACCAGCACTTTAGATAAGTCTAAATTACTTTCGTCAATTAACCTTGCATTAGAATATACTTCTTCCAATTTTGAAATACGCATTTCTAACATTCCTTGAGCTTCTTTGGCTGCGTCATATTCTGCATTTTCAGATAAATCGCCTTTATCTCTTGCCTCTGCTATATCAGCTGATGCTTTTGGACGCATCACACTTTTTAAATGATCTAATTCTTCTTTTAATTTTTTTAATCCTTCAGCTGTATAATACGATACTGTACTCATAATTTTATCCTTTATTAAGCTTCACTTTTTAACTTAAATGAAGTTATTTTCTGTTAATTTTATATCGAAAGTTACTATTTCATCGTTATCATAAAATAGAAAAAATCCCATCGGAACGGGATTTCTTTTTTCAAAGATATATTTTTTGTTTATTAAATTCCTATTTTTGTCTAGTAATGTTATACAAAGTTAACTAATTTAATTTTTTTTGAACTAATCTTTTTGTAAAATTTTTAAAATGAAAAAAACAACTCTATTAATTCTTTTCGCTACTTTCATTTTTGGATGCAGTAAAGACCGGTTTAATAATGACAATCCTTATCTTCCAAATTACAATTTCTCTATAGATTTGAATACTAATTTACCGATTTATGCCAGTTTAAAATTTACAGGGAATGCTGTAAAAGCTTATCCATCAGGTCCATCAAGAGGAATTATAGTATTTAATACTGGAAGTGGATTTAATGCTTATGATGGCGCATGCCCAAATCAGGATTTAACAACTTGCTCTACTTTAAACATAAGTGGCTCAAATGCTAATTGCTCATGTGGAAGTGAAAATTATAATTTATTTACAGGACAATCTTCTGGACAATCCTATGATTTAAAAAAATATCGTGTTGAAGTAAATGGAGATGTGATAAGAGTCTTCAACTAAAAATAATAAAGCCAAGTCGGAAAAATTCTAACTTGGCTTTTTTATTAAGAATTAGATTATCATTAAAAGGTTAATATTGCACCAACTAAAAAGTTTCTTGTTGCTTGCGGAAAATATCCTGCACCTTCAATTGTTGTAATAGTTCCTGGATTTGAAAAATCATCATCATAAGTATAGAAATAGCCATTCGACTCATATTTATTATCCAAAACATTATTAATCAATCCTGAGAATAGAATTGATTTAAGTCCTTTGTTAATGGTCCACAGATAAGTAATATTCAAATCGTGTGCATTGTAAGCTTTTAATACAGATTTTCCCGTATCAATATTTCCCATATATTGTTTCCCGACGAATTTATTTAGAATTGTAAAATTCAAATTCTTTTTTGGCGAATAGGTTATTGCATTACCAATAACAAGATTTGGTGAAAAAGCTATATCAGTATTTCCTAAGTTTTGAAGAACTCCATCACGTTGAAAAAAGAAATCTTCGTTCTTGTTTTGACTTAAAGTCACATTAGGTTGAAATGTAAACTTACTTCCCAATTTTAAAGTAGATTCTAACTCCAATCCCAATCTGTAACTCGAACCACTATTTGTAAAAATTGGCGAACCAACATCATTCAAAGCTCCTGTTAAGACCAATTGATTCTTATATCTCATGTAAAAAGCATTTGCATTGACAATCATTTTCTTGGTAGTATATTTCCAACCTAATTCAAGATCAAATAAGCGCTCAGATTTTGTGCTTCCGTTTTCATAATCGTCTCTTCTTGGTTCTTTGTTGGCAATTCCTGCAAAAGTGTAAAAAGCATTTTTGCTGTTCAATTGATAATTTAAACCAACTTTTGGATTAAAAAATCTAAACGTATCATTTACATCATCAAATCGGAAACTATTGGCTTCATAAAAAACCATTCGATATTGCAAATCTGCGAATAAGTTCAATTTTCCAAAAGTTTGTGATGCTTTTACATAAGCATTCACATCATCTTTGTTTCCAATATTATTGTAGTATCTATTTGAATTTGGAACATAATACTGAGTCCAAATGACTTCACCAAAATGCTTTCCTAAATATCGATTTGCAGCACCACCAAATAAAATATTTGTTTTATTTTTTTTGTAATTTAAAGTAAAAGTCGTTCCGAAAAAGTCGTTATCCAACCATCGTTTTCTAATTAAATCTGAAGTTGAATTTCCTTGAAAATCGGGTAAATAATAATCGGATAATGTTTCATCTTCTTTATATTGTTCAAAATATCCTTTACCAATTGTATAATGAAGAGCAACATTAGAAGACCAATTTTCTGACCAGTTTTCTGACCAATGCAATTGAAAATGATTTTGCCAATAATTATCGGTTTCGTTATCATGAAAACGCATGGTTCCATCAGCGTCAAAATACATTCCAGCTGGATTGAAAGTTCTATCGTTTTTTAATTTGTCCAAATCTTCAATGCCGTACCATGCCTGATATGTTTTCTCTTTTCCTCCAAAAAACAAGGCTTTAATTTGAGTTGATTTATGAATATAATTGGCATTGAAAAAATATCCAAACATATTGGTAGCAGCTCTATCAACATAACCATCAGAAGCGATTTGAGAAATTCTTCCGTTAATTTCAAAATTATTGTGTAATCCTGTTCCGAAAGCTAATGTGTGTTTTCTTGTGTTGAAACTTCCAACAGAATTAGCAATTTCTGCATAAGATTTTTCTTGAAAAGATTTAGTTTGCATGTTCAAACTTGCTCCAAAAGCACCAGCACCATTTGTAGATGTTCCAACTCCTCGTTGCAATTGAATACTTTGAAGTGACGATGCAAAATCAGGTAGGTTTACAAAAAATGTTCCTTGACTTTCGCTGTCATTGAATGGAACTCCGTTTAAAGTGACATTAATTCTAGAACCATCTGTTCCTCTTACTCTCATGTAAGTATACCCAATTCCATTTCCAGCATCAGTCGTTGAAACTACAGAAGGTAAATAATTAAGTAGCATAGGAATGTCTTGACCAAGATTTCTAGGAGCAATTTGATCTTTACTTACATTAGTAAAAGTAACTGGATTGTTTTTTTGAGCTCGAACACCAGCAATTAAAACTTCATCAAGTGTTGTAACTTTTGTTGTGTCCTTGGGTTTCTCTTGTGCAATAGAGAAAATAGATAATAGAAAAAAGAAAATAGATAATAGACTTCGTAATTTAAATCTTTGAGCCTTCGAGTCTTTGTGGCAAGTTTTTTTAAATAAAATTTCCATTCGTAAAATAAATTATACGAATAAAAAGAGGTAATTATTCTTTGGTTAAAAAATAAAAATGTTTGTTTCCTGTGACAAAGTTCAGCATGCACTCTGTTTTGTCACTTTTCCCTAAACAGCATTACCTGTTCTAGGTTCATTGGGTATAATCTCAGCTCGTAATTTAGAGCACCCCTTTTGAGACGATGCAAAGATAAGTCAATATCAATAACAATTGCAATATCAAAATTCAATTTTGAAAATTTTTTACAAATCGGGCTTTTTCCTATTTTGTTTTATTTCGGAAGTTGTTGATTTGTCTTTTAATCTTTTTTCGATAACTGATTTTGGGATTTTGGTAGCTTTTCTTTCTTTTGGAATTACTAATGATTTTTCTATCAACTCAAGAAATCTTTTTATAACGATTTCTTTATTTTTAAGTTGGCTTCTATCTACATCACAGTTTAAAATTAAAATTCCGTCAAGAGTTAATTTTGATTTTAATTTCTTTTGAGACCTTTCTTTTTCTTCTTCAGAAAGTGATTGAGAATTGTTTAAATCAAATGTTAAAACTACTTTGGACGAAACTTTATTTACGTTTTGTCCACCAGCTCCTGAGCTTCTAACGGCTTTGAAGGAAAGTTCTGAAATAATTTTATCCTTGTCCATTAGTTGATTGATGAGCCGGTTTTAATAAATCATTTACCGTTTTCACTGGATTGAAAGTAATAAGTGGCACTTCTACAAAAACTGTCATCCATTTTGCCATTGCACCATTCCAAAGTCCAGGAAGTTCAAATGCTCTTAACGATTTTCCTTTGTTGTTTTTTTCAACAATAAAGCCTGAGTTTTTATCAATGAATTTGCTTAAATCAAATTTTTGTCCATTGTAATCCTTAATTCCACATATTAAATCAACTGGATTAAAATGTGTTGCACTTTCGAAGATTTCTTTTTGTCTAACATCTTTTGAATCAATTTGAGAAGATTCTATTATTTGTAGAAAAGTTTTTCCTTTTTTATCGATTACCCAAAAAGGCCCACCACCTGGTTCACCTTCATTTTTTACCATTCCACAAACACGAATTGGGCGATTTAAAATTGTTTTTAAATGGTCTACTTTACTTTCTTTGGTGTATTTTGCAAAATCATCTTTAATAGCAATATTCAATTTTGATTTGATATAATTTACAATTTCATTTAAATCTTCGTTAGAAACATTTTCGCTATTAAGTATTTTCATATACTTAAAAATAGCTTCTTGATATTGAATTAAAATTCCAGCCAAAGCTTTTTTGTAAAGTGCAATTTCTTGAATATGATTTTGAATAACATTATCAATATTCTTGATAAAAATTACGTCTGCATTTAGATTATTAAGATTTTCAATCAACGCACCATGTCCGCCAGGTCTGAAGACGATATTGTCATTTTCATCTCTAAAAGGATTTCCTTCCAAATCAACAGCTATAACATCAGTAGCTTTATTTTGATAAGAATATTTTACGTTTATTTCAGTATTGGTTTGCTTTTCAATTTTGGGTTTTACTTCATTAATAATAGTTTCAAAATCATTTTGATGTTCTTCAGAAACCGTAAAATGAAGATTGGATTGTCCATTTGAAGCAGCATAAAAAGCACATTCATTCAAATGTTCTTCAATTGCTGTAGCAGTATGATCATCGTATTTATGGAAAGGTAAAACACCCTTAGGCTTATTTGAAAAGTCAAAATATTTAGGCGAAAGCATAGTTTTTATAAAGCCAAAATCTCTTGTGTCTTTTTCCCAAGTTGCGTATTCCGGTAAAGAGGATTTTGCAACCTCTAAAATTTCATTGTAAAAAGGAAACTTTTCTTTAGCAACCAAAAAAATAGGTAAATTTTTATCTTTTTTTCTATTTATGTAGGCGTTTATACTTTCTTCACCAAGTTTAAATTCATTCAAAAATTCGTTTAAAAACTTAAACATTCTACTTGCTGCTCCAGAAGCTGGTACAAATTTTTTCAATTTGAGATTACTCTTCTTTTCATCAAAAAAATTTGAAAAATACTTAGCTTCGTCGTTAGTTATTCTTAAAATTCCATCATTAATGACAGCAGGTCGTTCTAAATTTATCTTTGGAATTCCGTTTTTCAATATTTGAAATTGATCTTCAATAACTTCTAAATTTGAATTCCTATGATAGATTTTTATGTAATCGAATGAGTTTAAACCTAATTTTTTTGCTTTTTGAAAATCTGAAATTATTTTGGTTGCTTTTTCGAGACGCTCTTCTTTATTGCCAGATAGTTTGATATAAGGTTTCTTGAATTCAATCAAAGCTTGTTCAAAAATAGCAATTGATTCTTCCCTATCGTCTGGTTTATCTCTTAAATCGTCCTTTTCCCATGGAACGTCAACATCGGTAAGAAAAATCAAATCGTATTTATGCTTTTTGGCTGCTTTTTCAATTAATGCATCACAAGAATTGTAATAAATATTAGAAAAAACTTTCGTTACCAAAACGTTAGTATCACAAAAAAGAATTTTATTAGCATTCTTCAGAGCGTTGTTCTCAAGTTGCGTTTGTCCAATTGCAATTGGCATTAAATCTTCTTTAGAGCAAATTTCTTGTTTTAAATCCCATTTGTCCTGAAGGTAATCGCGTGCAAATTCTGGAATCCAATTGGTATTGAATTCTTGCGCAAGTTGCGAAGCTAATGTAGTTTTCCCTGTAGATTCTGGTCCTACAAAAGCAATTTTGATTATTTCTGTATGTTCTTGTTTAAGATGTTCTTCCATTGAATGTAGGCTAAAATAGCTAATGTTGTGAAAATTAAATACTGTAATGATAACATTCCTAAGCCTCTGTGAGCAAATAAAGGAACGGCTATCAAATCACCAATAATCCACAAGGTCCAATTCTCAATTTTCTTTAAAGCCATGTACCACATTGCTGTAAAAAATATTCCTGATGTAAAAATATCAATATAATTAGGAATTTCAAGTTTATAATCAAAAAAAAGATAGACCAAATAGGTAACTATCATTGTTAAAATGAATAATCCTACACCTATTAATTTCTCTTTTGTTGAAGTTCTAGTGATTTCCAATTCGGGTTCATTGTCTTTAGAAGACCATTTATACCAGCCATAAATACTCATTATCGAGTAGTAAAAATTCATAGTCATATCGCCAAAATATTTCGCTTGATACAACAAATAAACTGTAATAATTGTTGAGATTAATCCTGTTGGATAAACCCAAATGTTTTCTTTTTTTGCAAAATAAACGCTCAAGATTCCGCATACAAACGCTAGTGACTCCAATATAATTTGAAGTATTGTGGCGTTCTTATATTGTGATATCAGAAAATCTAACATTTGGTTAACGATCTTTGAATTTTGATTTAAGAATTAAAAAAATTAGTGTCATTTTCAAATGCAGTACCGATTACAACTAAATCTGCACCTGCATTGTAGGCATTTTCAATTTCTTGTTTAGAACGAATGCCGCCACCTACAATTAACGGAACGCTTATATTTTTTGAAACTAATGTAATCATTTCTTTTGGAACGGATAACTTTGCACCACTTCCGGCTTCAAGATAAATTAATTTATTTCCGATGAATTCACCAGCTTGTGCGGTTTGTAATGCATACTCGTGGTTAGTCCTATCTAATGGTTTGGTTTGACTTACTCTTTCAACAGCGGTTTCGTTACCACTTTCTATCAAAATATATCCTGTTGAGATAACTTCTAAACTTGTTTTTTTAATAATTGGAACAGCATTTACTTGGTGCTCAATTAAATAATCTGGGTTTCTACCTGATAATAATGTTAGAAATAAAATTCCGTCGGCTTTATCAGAAATTTGGGATGGATTTCCCGGAAATAATAGAAATGGTAAGTTGATTTTTGATTTTAATTTGGTAATTAATTCATCTAAATGTGTTCCATCGAATGAACTTCCTCCAACGAAAATATGTGTTGCAGGTGATTGATTTATTTTTTCAATTAAATCCGAAAGATTTCCCGCTGCCAACTTATCTGGATCGAGAAGAATGGCTAGGAGTTTTTCAGCTTTGGTTTTTGAATTTAGAATATTTTGGTAGATGTTTGTCATTGTTTATTTTCAAAGGCGCAAACAAAGATATAATCTTCTACGGAATCAAATTGGATTTGGAACTTTTCTTCTTTGTTATTAAATTTTAGTGTTGCTGTTGCTTTTTTGTCTTCAAATGAAAAATCGTCTTCAAAAATATGATTTGGAAAACTGATTCCTTTTTCGTTTTTGATTTTGAAAATACTTTCTTTAATTCCCCAAACGATTGTTGCTTTCTTTATTTTTTCTTCTTCGGATAGATTTTCTAAATGCGAAACATCCATAAATCTTTTTGCAATTCGGAGTGTCTTTTCTTTCAGTTGCTCTAAATCTAAACCCACTTTAGAATCGCTTATTGCAATAGCAGAAAAATCATTGGAATGGGAAATCGAAATAAAATTGTTGCCTTCGAGAGCCTCAGGCAACAATTTTTTAGAATTCTCGCGTTGACTGAGGCTCTCGTGTTGACTGAGGTTCTCGAAGTCAACTTTCAAATGCGGTTTTCCGAATTCATCATAAAATAAATCGAAATCAGAATATTCATTGTGTTGTAACAACATTCGAACAGCTAAAAATCCTTTTTGATGACTTTCAGATTTCATACTTTCCAATCTCGCTAAAGAGGAATCTTTCAATTTTACTTGACTGAAAAGCGTGTCAAAATCCTCTGTAATCTTCCAAAGATACAGTTTAGTGTTATTAGACAAATAGACTACTTTATGTAACGGCATTTAGTATTTTGTTGTTTTTCAAAAGATTAAACATTTAAACATTTCACAAATTTTAAAATAAATTATTAAAATCAAAACCTATGTTGTAATTTTGCACCAAATTTTAAAAATACAAATATACATAATAGATGAGTACACAAACATTACCATTTGTAGCTTACAAAGTTAAGGACATTAACCTTGCAGCTTGGGGAAGAAAAGAAATTGAATTGGCTGAAGCTGAAATGCCAGGATTAATGGCTTTGAGAGCTGAATATGGAGCAACTCAACCTTTAAAAGGTGCAAGAATTGCAGGATGTCTTCACATGACTATTCAAACTGCTGTTTTAATTGAAACTTTAATTGCTCTTGGTGCAGAAGTTACTTGGTCATCTTGTAACATTTTCTCAACTCAAGATCAAGCTGCTGCTGCGATTGCTGCTGCTGGAATTCAAGTTTATGCTTGGAAAGGTCTTGACGAAGAGTCTTTTGACTGGTGTATTGAGCAAACGTTATTCTTTGGTGAAGATAGAAAACCATTGAACATGATTCTTGATGATGGTGGCGATTTAACTAACATGGTTTTTGACCGTTACCCAGAATTAATTCCTGGAATTAAAGGTTTATCAGAAGAAACTACAACTGGTGTTCACCGTTTGTATGAAAGAATGAAAAACGGAACTTTGTTCATGCCGGCAATTAACGTAAATGATTCGGTTACTAAATCGAAATTTGACAACAAATACGGTTGTAAAGAATCGGCTGTTGATGCTGTAAGAAGAGCAACAGATATTATGTTAGCTGGAAAAAGAGTTGTTGTTTGTGGCTATGGTGACGTTGGAAAAGGAACTGCGGCTTCTTTCCGTGGTGCTGGTTCTATTGTTACAGTAACTGAAATTGATCCAATTTGTGCTTTACAAGCTGCAATGGACGGATTTGAAGTTAAAAAATTAAACACTGTTATTGCTAATGCTGATATCATCATTACTACAACTGGAAATAAAGATATCGTTCTTGGTGAGCACTTTGAGCAAATGAAAGACAAAACTATCGTTTGTAACATTGGTCACTTTGATAACGAAATTGACATGGCTTGGTTGAACAAAAACCACGGTGCGTCTAAAGTTGAAATCAAACCTCAAGTTGATAAATATACTATCGCTGGAAAAGATATTCTTATCTTAGCTGAAGGTCGTTTAGTAAACTTAGGTTGTGCTACTGGTCACCCAAGTTTTGTAATGAGTAACTCTTTTACAAACCAAACGTTGGCTCAAATCGAGTTATGGACTAACAGCGCAGCTTATAAAAATGAAGTGTATATGTTACCAAAACATTTAGATGAAAAAGTGGCTGCTTTACACCTTGCAAAATTAGGAGTTGAATTAGAAACGTTACGTGACGATCAAGCTGCTTATATTGGTGTTGAAGTTCAAGGACCATTCAAACCTGAGTATTACAGATACTAGTCAAAGTACGAAGTACGAAATAAAAAGTACGAAGTCTTAAAAATATAAAACCCCGATTTCAATTGAAGTCGGGGTTTTTTGTTAGCTGAAAATTGTAAAAACCGTGGTTGACCACGTCTTGAAGTGCGTTTACCATTTTACTAGACGTGGTAGATGACGTTGTTGACGTCAAAATAGATGTTACTTGACGTGGTAAATGGCGTTATAAACGTGGTAAACCATGTACACCAACGTGGTAAATGATATAAATGACGTGGTAAACCATGTTCACTAACGTGGTCGACGTACTTCAAGACGTGGTCAACCGCAGTTTTACCAATAAAAAAACCTGAAAGTTTTTTGTGTTTCAGGTTTTGTGGTATTGTTTGTGATTTATTTAGATTGTGAGGAAGGGTTGAAAAGGTGTGCTATAGAGTTATTACAGATACTAATCTGATATTAGATATTAAATATAAAACCCCGATTTCAAATTGAAGTCGGGGTTTTTGTTTGGAAAAGGGTTTTAAATCAGTGTTATTGGGTTTATTTATAATTCATTAATATTCCATTTCATTTTTTTTAAATCACTTTTATGATTTTCTAACAAATATTCACGGACTTCATTTTCATAATTTAAATAATCCTGCTCTTTTAACCAATAAAGTGGCATAGATCCGTCCATTTCACTTATAACTTCTTCATTTAAATATTGAATTAAATCCTCAATACTTTCAATTTTTAAATCTTGCTCAAAGTTTTCAAATTTTATTTCTACATTTTTAAAATTCCATTTTGCATTTTGCATTTTTTTCTTTAATGTTTCTCTTGGTATATCTACTTCAGGATCGTAATAATCAGTTAATATATTTTCAATAAAAATTTTCAAATAATTATATAACTGGAATTTAGTAAAGAAATAAGAATTAAATAACAAGTTGTTCGAATCTATATTTACAAGGATTTTTTTTAATTGCTCATCTATAAAAAAGAATTTAGTATAAATTGGTATCGATGAGTTCTCTAATTGTTCACTTACCCTTTCAATAATATTTTTAACATGAATAGTCGCTTGGTCATCATCAAGTATTACAATAACTCCTTTAGTTTGATGATGATTTGCATATAAATTCAAAAGTGAGGGTAATTGTCTTATATTATTTACACCATCTAAAACAACAATTTTATAAGAAAGTTGATTACCTATTTCAAGTGGTTTTAAAAGCTCCTCTATTATTTGAACATCTTTTCTGCCTTCAACAAAAATTAATAAATCTTCTGATTCAGTTAGTTTAGAATATTTTTTATTAAAAGTTGATAAATTAAAATATCTAATATCAAAAGATTCAGACATTTTCTCAATTTTATTCTTAAGTCTATATGGGACATTTAAACTGCCTGTATCACCAGCTTCTCTTAATTTAAATTTTAAGACTTCTATAAAAGTAACATCACCATTAAAAATTAATGAAATATCATTAGTGTCAAATAATATTACATTTAAAGATTTACCGAATTTCAAAGCATCTTCTACATCATCACTATAACCATTAACTGCAAAAAAAACACCACTTGAAGTATGAAACTTACCATCTAATTTCCCTTTAAAGGCATAAATACTTGATGCAGGTAATTTTGAATTAACCCATTTAGCTTCTAACAAAAATGTTTGTCCTTGCCAAAAAAAAGAACCATCAATCTGTTCACCTCTTGGCTTATAACTCGCCCTAGGTTCTAAAAATTCATTCTCTAACTTAGCTTTAATTAATTTTTCAAATTCAAATCCTCTTTTATTTGGGGTATACTTTTTATCATCGAATAATTCGTTGAAAAGATTTTTTATTTGAGTATTATTTAATTTTTCTCTACTCACTGATTAATTTAATATATTATTCATTTTTACTTCAAACTACAACGTCTCTTTCAACCATTTATAAAACTCGCTTTGCCATACTTGAGCATTTTGAGGTTTTAATACCCAATGGTTTTCATCTGGAAATAATAAAAATCTACTTTTAATTCCGCGTAATTGTGCTGCTTGGAAGGCTTCTTGTCCTTGTCCGATTGGCACACGGTAGTCTTTTCCACCTTGGATAATTAAAATTGGAGTGTTCCATTTATCCACCATATTGATTGGGTTAAACTTTGCGTAAGTTTTTTGTGCTACAGCGTTGTCTTTTTCCCAATAAGCACCACCATGATCCCAATTGTTGAAGAATACTTCTTCGGTTGTGCCATACATACTTTCTAAATTGAAAACACCACAATGTGAAATAAATGTTTTAAATCTATTATTGTGAATTCCTGCTAAGTAAAATACAGAATAACCACCATAACTTGCGCCAACGGCTCCGATTCTGTCTTTTGCAACATAACTTTCTTTAGCCACATCATCAATTGCAGATAGGTAATCGTCCATTACTTGTCCGCCCCAATCTTTAGAGATTTGTTCGTTCCATTCTTGTCCATGACCGTACATTCCACGACGGTTTGGCGCAACCACTACATAACCTTGTGAAGCCATCAAAGAGAAATTCCATCTAAACGAATAACTTTGCGTTAATGGCGATTGTGGCCCGCCTTGACAATATAAAAGTGTTGGGTATTTTTTAGTTTTATCAAAATTTGGAGGTAAAATTACCCAAACCAACATTTTCTTTCCGTCGGTTGTGGTAACGTATCTTCTTTCGTATTTTGGTAAAGCAAGTTTGCTGTAAGTTTCATCATTGATTTTAGTCAATTGCAACCAAGTTTTTTTATTTAAATTATATGAAAACACCTCAGCAGCGTGATTCATATCGGTTCTTGTAACGATAACATTGTCGCCAGAGAACGCCACAATATCCGATACATCGAAATCGCCATTTGTAACTTGAGTAACCATAACAGCGATTTTTGTTAATCCTGGAAAGTTAACTTCAAATAATTGTTTGGTTCCATCAACTGCGGCAACAAAATATACTTTTTTTCCATCGGTGCTCCATGCGTAATTATCTACACTTCCGTCCCAATTGGCTGTAAGATTCATATCCATTCCTTTGAAACGAACGATGATGTCATTTTTATCGGCTTCATATCCATCGCGTTTCATTTGCAACCAGGTTAAATTTCCTGTTGGCGAAAACGTTGGATTGGTATCGTATCCTTTATTAGCTTCTGTAAGGTTTTTGGTAATTTTAGTCTCTAGATTGTATTCATACAAATCGGTATTTGTAGAAATAGCATATTCTGTTCCGAATTTCTTTTTAGAAACATAGATAATGCTTTTTGAATCTGGCGACCAAATAAAATCTTCATCACCTCCAAAAGGTTTTTGAGGAGCATCGTAAGGTTCATTTGGCATAATATCAATTGGTGTTGCCTTATCTTTATTTTCAGCATAAAAAACGTGGTTGTGACTTCCATCATTGTAGGTATCCCAATGACGATAATCTAACGAGTTGTATACTTGAGCATTTGATTTATCAAGATTTGGATAAATATCTTTGCCTAAAACTTTGTTGATTTTTACTTCTTGTGAAGTCAAAATATATTTACCATCTGGAGAAATATTTTTATCGGCAACTAAATCTTTAGTGTCTTTTACTTCAGTTGCATTTCCTCCATTTACTGGAATAGTGTAAAATTTAGAACTCGATTTATTTTCTTCCACTGATGGGATAGCAACTTTATAAACTACCGATTTTCTATCTTTTGAAATTCCTAAAACAGAAACTCTACCTAATTTCCAAAGTAATTCTGGAGATAAAACTTGTTGCGCTGATGCTGCTATGCTCATTGTACTAACGATTATAAAAAATATTTTCTTCATTTTGATTAATAATTTTAATGATTCGTTAAAAGTAATAAAAAAAGCCGTCACGATAAACGCAACGGCTTTTAAAATTAACTGACTAAAAAATTATTGCTTAATAAAACGTTTTGATGTTGCTCCATTTGCATTAGAAACTTCAATTAAATAAGTTCCTGCTGCTAAATTACCAACACTAATACTTTCATTTTCAATTTTACCTTTTCCTAATTCTTGTCCCATCATGTTGTAAATTCTGTAGCTAGAATCTGCTTCAAGATTAGAAATGTTTAAAACATCACCTGAAACTGGATTTGGATACAAGTTGAAAGAAATTTGGTTGTTAGAAGCTTCTTCAACTCTAGCTGTAGCAGTAATATTTACTGTGTAATCTTCTACTTGACCATAATCGAATGTTCCACAAGGAGTTGTTGGAGTTGTGTTATATCTCATAATTACTCTCATTCTCGTAGCTCCTAGTGCTGCAGTTGTTGGAACAGTGAATGAACCTGAAACTGGAGTTACATTTGTTCTTGCTCTAGAATAAACGCTTTCGCCTGCATCAACAAAATCTCCATCTCTGTTGTAATCAATGTAAACTCTGTAAGCTTCTCTATATACAGTACTTGTCCAAGTTGGAGTAATAGTAATTGTATTTGCTGTTCCTCTAACTAAGTTTGTAGATAAAGCTGTAAAGTCTTCATAACCAGCAGTTCCTGTTGATGGATTGTTAATTGTTCCTAATTGAACTCTACCAATTCTTTCATCTGCTGTGCTATTTGCTGAAGCAGTACAATAAGTAACTGTAGCTACAGCTAAAGTTGTTACTGAAACTGTATTACTATTTGCAGAAATATTTCCAGCAGCATCTTTTGCTCTTACATTAAAAGTGTAGGTAGTTGAAGCTGTTAAACCTGTAACTGCGAAAGTTGTAGATGTAGTTGTAGATCCAATTACAACGCCGTTTCTTAACACATCATAACCTGTAACACCAACGTTATCAGTAGCACCAGTCCAAGATAAATTTGTTGTAGTTTGAGTTGTTCCTGAAGCTGATAATGTTGGAGCTGTTGGAGCTGTTGTATCAACAACTGGAGCTAATGTAGTTACAGAAACTGAATTACTATCAGCAGAAATATTTCCAGCAGCATCTTTTGCTCTTACATTAAAAGTGTAAGTAGTTGAAGCTGTTAACCCTGTAACTGCAAAAGTTGTAGAAGCTGTAGAACCTAATAAAGTTGCTCCTCTATAAACATCATAACCAGTTACAGCAACGTTATCTGTTGCACCAGACCAAGATAAATTTGTAGTTGTTTGCGTTGTTCCAGAAGCTGCTAATGTTGGAGCTGTTGGAGCAACAGTATCTGTTACACCAGAAGTGATTGTAAAGTTGGTGTTAGAAACATCAAAGAAAATATGATTTGTTCCTTTTACCATGATTCTGTTAGTAGTTCCAGGTGTATTTGGGATTGTTACCGCTTGTGTTCCATCATTTGGAGTTGCTGCTAATAAAGTTGACCAAGTTGATCCTCCATTTGTAGATAATAAAATATCTACGTTAGCACAATTAACACCATTTGCAGTTGTACCAGCAACATTCCAAGTGATTGTTTGAGAACTTCCTCCTACATATGAAACTGCAGTATTTGGAGCAGTTACATTAAATGGTCCAGCTGTACCATTAACTGTGATTACGGTATCGTCTGAATTATTTGCAGAACCACCAGCTCTATTATCGCGAACTGTTAATCTAAAATTCATAGTTCTTGCTACAGAAGGCAATGCTTCAACTGTTATTTCTGTTCCAGCAGTTGTAGTTGCACCTGCCAAAACTCTAGTCATATTAGGAAAATATCTAACAGGTGAAGTTGAAGAATTATACGATCTAAATGTTGGACCTGTTGTTCTAGTTGCGCTTGCAGCAGAATTTGCACCTGTTGCATTAGAAGCTGCATTATCAAATTGCTCCCAGTTATAAGTAAGAATATCTCCATTAGCATCCGTTCCTGAACCAGTTAACATAAATGGAGTACTTTTTGGAATAGTATAGTTCAAACCTGCATCTGCTGTAGGAACAGCATTTCCAGTAGCTGTATTTGTTTGACAAGTTTTAGTTTTTACATTATTAGTTACTTGTTGGATACTAATTGCATGAAAATACGCATCAGAATTAGGCTGAACATCTTGACTAGTAATACCTGCATAACCCATAATTGTTGAACCTGAACCTGGTTCCATATTTGCACCTGTTCCTTCATTACTCATAGAAAAAGTATGATTTGCACCAAACTGATGACCAAATTCGTGAGCCACATAATCAATATCGAATGTATCTCCAGATGGGATACCATTATTTGGTGAAGTATAGCCACTTCCTTTTGAACCGTTTACACAAACGCATCCAATACAACCTGCATTTCCTCCGCCACCAGACGCACCAAATAAATGTCCTACATCATAATTCGCTTCTCCAATAACAGATGTAAGTGTTGATTGCAATTGAGAATTCCAATTTGACAAACTTGTTGCCGGAGAATAAGGATCGGTAGATGCATTAGTATAAATCACTAGATCATTGTTTGCAACTAAAACCATTCTTATTGCAAAATCTTTTTCAAAAACCCCATTAACACGAGTCATTGAATTGTTCATAGCGGCAAGAGCTAATGCTTTTGTTCCTCCAAAATATGTTGTATACTCAGCAGTTACAGATAAAGCTAAACGAAATGTTCTTAAAGTTGAATCATCTGCATTTGGACGTAAAGCTAAATCATCAAGACTTGAAGATGCTTCTTCTACAACACTACATTCAAAAGGTGAAAATGATTGTGCTTTATCTAATTTCTTATAAATAGAATATGTTTTTAAATCTTGAGAAAAAGGCTCAATAAAAACAGCAGATCTATCTGCTCCAAGAACCATAGATTTAAATCCAAGTGGTGACATACTGAAATAAGCAGTCAAAGTAGGATTATTAATTCCAACTCCAATGTAAGATTTAATTTCTGGATATCTAGCTGCTAAAGCAGGATCCATATTGGAGTTTTCATAAATTCTAAATTGTTCCATCTCACCATCAGCGTTTGGTAAGGATACAATCACAGCAGACTTTAAAGATAAATCTCTTTTTGGTGAACTTGAAAGCGTAGCTTTCATTGCATCCACATCTAAATCCAAAAGATTTTTTTCTGGCAATTGCATTCTACTTTCAAGAAGTGGTACATTCTTGTTGGTAGTTGCTTTCCAAAACGAACCTTTTTGTTGAGCAAAAGCGAAACTCGTCATCGCTAATAATGCTACAGGAAGTAACTTTAACTTCATAATATTTAGTTTTTGGTTAAAAAATAGAATATCAAAATTATCAAGAATTTTGTCATATTTTCATGTTTCTATAAAAGTTATTAACAAATCGATGAAGTGCATGTTCTTAATTTATAAAATTCACAACTATTCTTACAATTTATAAAATTATTCGAATTCAAATGAAAATTCTAAAAAATTATTATTTTTATAAAAAATATTCGATGCATTTAAGTTATTGGGAAATAAAAAATTGGTTTTCAAAGGTAGATTTTACTATCGTAGGCAGTGGAATTGTAGGTTTACATTGCGCTTTAAATCTTCGTGAACGATTTCCAAAAAGTAAAATTTTAATACTTGAAAAGGGAATTCTTCCTCAAGGCGCAAGTACAAAAAATGCCGGATTTGCATGTTTTGGGAGTTTGTCAGAAATTATTGACGACTTGAAATCACATTCTGAAGAAGAAGTGATTCAATTAATCCAAAAACGTTGGAATGGATTGCAAATTTTAAGAAAACGACTTGGAGATGAAGCCATTGATTTCAAACCTTATGGAGGTTATGAATTATTTTTGAAAGAAGATGAAAACACTTATAATGAATGTTTACAAAAATTACCTTTTATAAATGATATCATAAAACCACTTTTTAAATCAGACGTTTTTTCTAAAGAATTTGATCGATTTAATTTTCAAAACATACATGAATATTCTATTTTCAATCCCTATGAAGGTCAGATTGATACCGGAAATATGATGCAAGCACTTCTTAAAGAAGCTATTTCTAAAGATATTTTAATTTTAAATCAAGCCGATGTTACTTCACATATTGAAAAAAATGATTCTGTTGAAATTATTGTAAACGATTACTCATTTGAAACAAAAAAATTGCTTTTTGCTACTAATGGGTTTGCATCTAAACTAACTAATAATGCTGTAAAACCAGCCAGAGCTCAAGTTTTAATTACAGAACCAATTCCAAATTTAGACATTCGTGGTACTTTTCATTTAGACAAAGGATATTATTATTTTAGGAATTTTGAAGATAGAATACTACTTGGTGGTGGAAGAAATTTAGATTTTGAAGGAGAAACCACAACCAATTTATCCCAAACAGAAAAAATTCAAAATAGATTGGAAGAGTTATTAAAAAATGTAATTTTACCCAATCAAGAATTTCAAATTGCACATCGTTGGAGCGGAATTATGGGAATTGGCTCACATAAAAATCCAATTGTTTCTCAAATATCTGAAAATATTTATTGTGGTGTTCGCTTGGGCGGAATGGGTGTAGCAATTGGAAGTTTAATAGGACAAGAATTAGCAGAATTAATATAAATGGCAACAAAAAAGAATATTTCAAAATCGACAAACAAAACTTTCTTTCAAAAGCTTAAGACATTTATCTGGAAGTCAATGCTTTGGTTTTTTGGTATTTCCATTTTATTAGTTGTTCTTTTTAAATGGATTCCTGTTCCTTTTACACCATTAATGATTACAAGAGCTATTGAACAAAAAATGGATGGACAAGAAATGACTTGTAGCCATGATTGGGTTCCTTTAGAAGATATTTCTGTCAATCTTCAAAAAGCTGTGATTGCAAGTGAAGATGGTAATTTTTTAAAACACAATGGCTTTGACTTTAAAGCGATGCAAAAAGCTTTTAAAAACAATAATCGTGGAAAAAAACTCAAAGGAGGAAGCACCATTTCTCAACAAACAGCAAAAAATGTATTTCTGTGGCAAGGTAGAAGTTATATCAGAAAAGGATTGGAAGCTTACTTTACTTTTTTGATTGAACTCGTTTGGGGAAAAGAACGCATTATGGAAGTATATCTTAACTCAATAGAAATGGGCAAAGGTGTTTATGGTGCCGAAGCCGCAGCAGAACACTGGTACAGAACTGATGCCAAAGATTTAACCAAAATTCAAGCCGCTGGAATTGCCGCTATTTTACCAAATCCAAGAAAATATAAAGCAACGAATTCATCATCTTATATTGAAAGAAGAAAAGGAAAAATAGTAAGAGTCATGAATCATGTTGGTAAACTAGAATATTAAAAAAAGCTTCCAAAATGGAAGCTTTTTTTAATATTATTGAAATAACGATTTATAATGTGTCCAATATTTATAAATGAGAATACCATTTAAAATAGTCACTAATAGTGCTCCTCCAATGCCAGATACATCTAAAAACAAATGAAATAAAAGAATATTTATTGATATTGGCGCTAATAAAGTTAACGCAAAAGCTACCCATTTTTTCATAAGAAGTAAGATTCCAATAATAATTTCTAATACTCCAACAATTTTAAGCACATAACCTGTTGCTCCTAAAGAGGTCATGAAATTGTTTGCTTGTTCTGGTAATTCTGGAAGAGGAATAAAGCCAAAAAACTTATTAGCTCCAAAAACGAGAAGTATAACTCCTAATAGTATTCTAACAATTTTTGTAAACATTGAATTCATAAATATTTATTTTATTGATTAGTAATATGGTAAAAATATAATTAATTTTTTATATAATAAATATTTTAAAACTTAATTTTTTAAACATTTCTATATTTGATATGTTTTTAGTATCTTCATTGTAACTTTTTGTTTAAATAATTATCTAATAGTAATAATCTTAAAAAGTAAAATTATGCAAGCTCACGAAATAGATTACCAAATTTTTGGTGAAGAAATGCAATATGTAGAAATAGAACTTGATCCACAAGAAATTGTTGTAGCAGAAGCTGGAAGTTTCATGATGATGGACAACGGAATCAAGATGGAAACTATCTTTGGTGATGGCTCAGGCCAAGATCAAGGTGGTGTTTTTGGAAAATTATTATCTGCTGGAAAAAGAGTTTTAACTGGTGAAAGTCTTTTTATGACAGCTTATTTAAATCAGAATAATTCTAAAAGTAAAGTTTGCTTTGCTTCTCCATATCCCGGAAAAATTATTCCGATAGATTTACGACAATTTCAAGGTAAATTTGTTTGTCAAAAAGATGCTTTTTTGTGTGCAGCCAAAGGTGTTTCTGTTGGAATTGAATTTTCAAAAAAACTAGGTCGTGGTCTTTTTGGTGGTGAAGGATTTATAATGCAAAAACTTGAAGGAGACGGAATGGCATTTGTACATTCTGGCGGAACTTTAGCAAAAAGAGAATTAGCTGCTGGAGAAATTTTGAAAGTTGATACTGGCTGTATTGTAGGATTTACAAAAGATGTGGACTACGACATTGAATTTATTGGTGGAATTAAAAATACGATTTTCGGAGGAGAAGGAATGTTTTATGCAACGCTTCGCGGACCTGGAACGGTTTATATTCAATCATTACCTTTTAGTCGTCTTGCCGATAGAATTATCGCTTCTGCTCCAAGAGCTGGCGGAAGTTCTAAAGAAGAAGGAAGTCTTCTTGGTGGAATTGGCAGATTATTAGACGGAGATAATAGATTTTAAAAAACAAAAAGGTTATTCTCATTAAAGAATAACCTTTTTAATTAAATTGGTTTATTATTTATTAGTTAACAACTAAAGGATATGTAACTTGTGCATCTGTTGCGCCACCTGCGTTTGCTATATTACCTGTTGAAACTCCAGAGGCTGATTTATTCGGCAAATGTCTAAGTGTTACCGTAAGATTACCTGTTGCAGCAGAAGCAGTAACCAAAGTAAAATCTAGTCCTATAGGTTTACCATTTGCATCAGTATCAGTATATGTAAAAGTTCCTATTGATGCAGGTGCTTGATAAAAAATTTGGTGATCTACACCTTCTTCTTCTACTTCGGTTGTAATATTATCAGCTGGATTTACTGTTTCATTGAAAAACTCGACCGAACCTGTATAGGTAGTTCCGGCTGTTAAATTTCCTGAAACGGTTACAACTGGCGAATTTGGCCCGTCACCATCTAAATCTCGAGATAAAAGTGTTATTGTTTGACCACCTCCAACTAATGTTGTTCTAACGGTTGTTATCACTTCTTCTTCATTTACCGGAGCTGGTGTATCATCATCGCTACAAGAAATTAATGCAACAGCAAAAAGAGATAAGAAAAGTTTGTTTGTTAATTTAAATGTTTTCATTTTTTTAATATTTTAAAAATTAATTTTTACTTGAATTTGAATGTTTCTACCCAAATCATCAGCGTAGAAACGTTGTCTATTTAAATAGTCTCTGTATTTAGTATTAAAAATATTAAATACCGAAAGACCTACGGTTGTAAACGAATTTTTAGATGTTTTAAAATTAACATCAGAAGAAAAATGCAAAAGATTATAGGCTTGAGGCGGTGAACTAATATCTATTTCAACTGGTACTAAATTCCCATCAACTACAATATTTGAAATAAAATTATTATTTGGAAATTGATTTTGTCTGAAAACTATTTCACTTTGTAATTCTAACTTTAGATTACTCCATTCTTTTTTGTTAAATTGAATACGATTATTAATATTTAACGGAGGCATATCTATTAGTGACTCATTATTTGTTATGTCAGCTCCATTAACAAAAGATATCATCAATTTATGTTGAAAGTATTTAGTTATTTTCCATTGTGAATTAAAATCTACACCCGTTAAAACAGCATTGGTTTGGTTGAATTCCCAAACCGGAAAAGCACCACGAATAGTTGTCTCAAAACCAACTGGTTTTAAAAAGATATAGTCTTCAATATAATTAAGGAATGGTCCAATATTTACAGCAAAATTATTCCACTTTTTCTGAAGTGAAGTGCTGATTTTATTTGACTTTTCACTAACGATTCTTAAATCTCCCAATTCAATCATACCACTAGAATGATGCAAACCATCACTAAAAAATTCTGATGGATTAGGATTTCTAACTGCACGACTAATATTGAAATACAAATCATAATCGGATCCAAATGAATATTGCATTCCCAAACTAGCCGAAAGATTATGAAATAAAAATTGTGGCTTAGTCAACCATTGATTCCCAAAATCACCTATAATAAAATCATTATAATCTGGACTATAATTTCTTTCATCCCATCTTGATTTCAAATAAAATTTTGTCGCTTGAATAGATGAAAAATCATAACGTGCACCAACCTCAACAGAAAAATCACTAGAAAAATGATAATCAACAATTCCATAAACTGCAGCATCAACCTTGTCATAAGTTGGGATTAAAGGCCTAACACCTGTATTTGGACTAGCCGTATTATTTTGAAACGAACTTGAAACTCCAAGTTTGTAATCCCAATCTCCATTTACAAGTTTGTAATCAGCATTAAAAGTGTGTGTAATTAAATTCAAATCAAGAGCTGGTTTTGAATCTTGAATTCCGGTTCTCAAATCAAACTCTTTTCGATTATTAAATTGAAAAGAATATTGCAAGCCCAGAACTTCATTATCATTTAAATTGAAATTATAATTCAATTTAGCTAAATGATGCATCACTTTTTGCTTTGGATTTTTAATTGAATAATCAAAATCATTCACAATGTAAGGTATGCTATTATTGATTGAATTATACAAATCATTTACATTACCAATATGTGATGCACTCAAAATTCCTATGGTAGCATTATACAAACTATAAAAAACAGAAAAATCATATTTCTTTCCGATGTATTTTATATCACCAGAAAAATTGGCTTCTCTATTTCCTGTATTTGATAAATTATAACTCGGCGATTGTCTATCTCCGTAATATTTAAAGCTACCTTGAACGTTCCAACTCCAATCACAAAAATTACCTTTATGCAAACTAGTTGAAATTGTTCCACCTCTACCATTACTTTCCAAAGTAGTTAAAGCTTTTCCAAATAGAGTGTCCTTCTTAATACTAATCGGCTCGATAACAACAATTCCTCCAATAGCATCACCGCCATATTGTAGTCCAGATGCGCCTTTTAAAACTGTAATTTTTCCTGCCGAATTTATATCAAAATTTGGAGCGTGTTCAACACCCCATTGTTGATCTTCTCTTTTTACATTATTGTTGTAAATTGGTACACGACTACTATGCAATCCATTAATAACTGGTTTTGCTATAGTACTACCACTTTTCAAAATTGAAACCCCTGAAACTTCTTTCAAAACATTAGCTAAAGACTGACTACTATACTTTTCTATTGCTGCCTCTTTAATTTTTTGCTCAGACACGGTATTATTGTAATAATTATCTTTGTGTTTTATTACAATTTCATTCAAACGCTCAGCTTTTTGCCTTAATTTAAAATTAATGACTTGATTTTGAGTTACAGTAATGATAGTATCAATAGATTGGTAACCCACATAACTTATTAAAAATTTTGTAGGACCATATGGAATGTCGTTTATTGAATAAACTCCATTTCTATTACTAACAGTTGATTTAGAAGAAATATGAATATGACTTTTTTCAAGTGGTTTTTCATTTTCATCTACTATTTTTCCACTTATTGTATTTTGACCATAATTAGATGCAAAACACAATAAGCAAAAAAACATTATGATTTTTTGCATTTATTTTTCTTTAAATTGTTTACGTTAAATTAAAACGAAATAAACAATTAAAGCGGAGGTCCTCGAAGTGAATAAATACATCCTGAGAAAAAAGAAATATTTTCAGCGGAATGAAAAAACGTTACTTTTCTAAAATAAGAATGGGCGTTTAAAAAATAATCCTCAAGTATTAATTGAGAACAAGAGTTTAAGGTAAACTCACAAACAAAACAATGATCAGAATCATGATGACTATGACTTACTTCTGTTTTATTTACTGCATATTTATGATTACAATGTTTTTCAGAAAGAGCTTCTTCTATATGGTGATAAGAATGCAGCGATTGTAACAAAATTGCGAACAAGATTGCCAAACCAAAAAACAGACTAACGATAGAGTACTTTCTTTTCATCTTGGCAAATATATACTACTAGCAATGAAAAACCATTTAAATTAACAAATTTTAAGATTTGTAAACTCAAATGGCTAGTATACTTGAATTTAATTAAACTAATTTATTGTCAACTAAATATTCTGCAATTTGAACTGTATTTGTAGCAGCACCTTTTCTTAAATTATCTGCTACAATCCACATATTTAATGAGTTTGGCTGACTTTCATCACGACGAATTCTACCCACAAAAACCTCATCTTTTCCTTGAGCAAACAATGGCATTGGATAAGTATATGTATCTGTATTATCTTGAACTACAACCCCATCGGTGTGATGAAGAATATCTCTGATTTCGCTTACATTAAAATCGTTTGCGAACTCAATATTCACCGCTTCGCTATGACCTCCAACAATTGGCACACGAATAGCTGTTGCCGTTACAGCAATTGTTCTATCTCCAATAATTTTTTGAGTTTCACGAACTAATTTCATTTCTTCTTTAGTGTAACCATTTTCTTCAAAACTGTCACATTGCGGAATGGCATTTCTGTGAATTGGATATTTATAAGCCATTTCACCTTGAATGCCTGCGTACTCATTTTCTAATTGTTGTACTGCTTTTACTCCTGTTCCTGTAATAGATTGATACGTTGAAACAATAACACGTTTGATTTTATATTTCTTATGCAAAGGCGCTAAAACCATTACCATTTGAATAGTAGAACAGTTTGGATTGGCTATAATTTTATCTTCTTTGGTCAATTCTGAGGCGTTGATTTCTGGAACTATTAATTTTTTAGTTGGATCCATTCTCCAAGCCGATGAGTTGTCGATAACCGTTGTTCCTACTTCAGCAAATTTTGGAGCCCAAGCTAAAGAAGTTTCTCCTCCAGCTGAAAACAAAGCAATATCTGGACGCATTTCTACAGCAGTTTGCAAACCAACAACTTTGTAGGTTGCTCCTTTCCATTCAATTTCTTTACCAACAGATTTCTCTGAGGCTACAGGAATTAATTCAGTTACAGGAAAATTTCTTTCTGCTAAAACTTGAAGCATTACTTCGCCAACCATTCCGGTTGCACCAACTACAGCAACTCTCATATAAATATATTTAGATTTTAATAAAATTTTTGAAGTACAAAAGTATATAGAAAAACAATTAGTTTATCAACTTTCTTTAAAAAGAAAAACCGCCTCAATTAAGAAGCGGTTTAGTTAGAATATATACTGTAGCGGTTTATTATTTTTTCAATAAATCTCTAATTTGAGTAAGCAATTCTTCTTGAGATGGTCCTGCTGGAGCTGGAGCTTCAACTGGTTTTTTCATTTTGTTGTAAGCTTTGATAATCATAAACATTACAAAACCGATTACTACTAAACTTACTAAAGTGTTAATCCATGCACCATATCTCAATGCATTTTCTGGGCTTGTTACAACTCCTGCTGCATCTTTAACTTCTGGAGACAAAACATACTTTAAAGCAGAAAAATCAACTCCGCCAGTTAACATCCCTACTAAAGGCATTGCGATATCTGCAACAAATCCGTTTACAACAGCACCAACAGCGCCTGCCATAATCACACCGACAGCAAATTCAATAACATTTCCTGTCATTATAAAATTCTTAAACTCTTTTAACATAATTGATTAGTTTTTAAGGTTATTTTTTGTTTTAAAAAATCAAAGATAAATAAAATTTTAACATAATATTTAATGATTTGTAGAATTATTACTACTCCCTATAAAAAACCCGCTTCACTCGTTGTGAAATACTTGTCATTATTTCGTAAGGAATAGTACCTAGTTGTTTTGCCATATAACTTACTGTTGGATTGTCTCCAAAAATGGTGACTTCGGTTCCTTCTTTGCAATCAATTTCGGTTATATCAACCATGAGCATGTCCATGCAAACACTACCTAGTATAGGTGCTTTTTTATTTTTTATGGTTACATAACCTACTCCATTTCCCCAATGTCTTGAAATTCCATCGGCATAACCAATTGGTATGGTAGCAACTTTTGTGGTTTTGGTTGCCATAAATCTTCGGCTATAACCAACGCTTTCTCCTTCTTCAATGGTTCTGATTTGAGAAATTATCGATTTTAAAGTACTTACGTTTTCTAATAACTTCTGTTCCTCTTCATCGTTAGAAACTCCATAAAGTCCAATTCCTAATCGAACCATATCATATTGTGCCTGAGAATAATTAGAAATTCCAGACGTATTCAAAATATGACGAATCGGATTTATTTGCAATTCTTCCATCAATTTGGAAGATAATTTTTCAAATAATTTAATTTGCGAAAGCGTAAAATCAACAAACATCCTGTCATCACTGGCAGACAAATGAGACAGAATACTTTTTACTTCAACTGTTTTGTTGTCTTTCAGTTTGGCAATTAATTCATCAATAGTTTCCTCTTCAAATCCCAATCGATGCATTCCGGTATCTAGTTTTATATGAATTGGAAAATGCTTTAATTTTTTTTGTTCGGCAATTTTCAAGAAAGCATTCAATCCTTTTATCGAATAAATCTCGGGTTCTAATTGATGTTGAATAATAGCAGAAAAACTTGTGTTTTCGGGATTCAAAACCATAATCGGCAAGTCAATTCCAGCATTTTTTAACGAAATTCCTTCATCGGCAAAAGCTACACCGAGATAATCTACTTTATGATGCGAAAGTAATTTGGCAATTTCATAACCTCCATTTCCATATCCAAAAGCTTTTACCATAACCATCAATTTGGTCTTTGGATTTAATTTGGATTTAAAATAATTCAAGTTATGACTAATGGCATTCAGATTGATTTCTAAAACCGTTTCATGTGTTTTCTCTTCCAATAATGAAACGATTTCTTCAAAATGAAAATGACGCGCACCTTTTATCAAAACAGTCTCATTTTCAAAGGAAATAGTATCAATATTTTGAAGGAATTTTTCGGTTGTTTCAAATGCAATGCAATTTGGAAACTTATTTTTAAAAGTTGAAATTGTTGCTCCAATAGCAATGACACGATTGATTTTATTGGAAACAATTAAATGCGAAACTTTAGAATATAATTCTTCCAAAACCAATCCTGATTGAAAAATATCCGAAAGAATTAAGGTTTTCTTTTTGTACTGCTTTTGACTTTCAAGAAAATCTAATGCAATTTTTAACGACTGATAATCAGAACTATAGCTGTCGTCAATAAGTGTTGTATTGTTGATTCCGTTTTTAACCTTTAAGCGCATTTCTACTGGATAAAGCAACTGCATACGATTTTGAATTGTATCTTGATCGTATTTGAAATACAAAAGCACCATCAAACATTGAATGGCATTTTCAATCGATGCTTGATCATTAAATGGAATTGTAATTTTAAAACAAAGTTTGTGATAGGTTATTTTGAATTCCGTTTGATCTGAATATTCTTTTGCGATTACAAAAACATCTGCTTTTCCATCCTCAGAACTCCATGTGAAGGTACTGATTTTTGGATTTAAAAAAGCTTCAATCGTTTTGTTTTTATTCATTATTAAAACTTCGACCGAGGTAAAAAGTTTTAATTTTTCTTTAATTTTTTCACCTAAATCTTCAAAACCTTCATCGTGAGCCGAACCAATATTGGATAAAATCCCGATAGTTGGTTGAATAATTTTTTGAAGATTTTCCATCTCATTTATGGTAGAAATTCCAGCTTCAAAAATCCCGAGATTGTGTTTTTCATTGATTCCTAAAACCGAAAGTGGCACTCCAACTTGTGAATTATAACTTTTAGGTGAACGAATAATATTATAATCCGGACTTAACAAAAAGTTCAACCATTCTTTGATGATGGTCTTTCCGTTACTTCCTGTAACTCCAATAATTGGAAAATCGAAATTGCTTCTGTAAGTAGATGCGAAATTTTGAAGTGCTTCTAGCGTATTTTCAACCACCAAAAAATTAGCCTTGTTTTCAAATTCTTTTGGAACATGATTCACCACAAAATTAGAAACACCATTGGAAATCAAATTAGAAATATAATGATGTCCGTCATGATTTGGCCCAACAATAGCGAAAAATAAAGTGTTTTCAGAATTTTGAAGTGAACGGCTATCAATCGAAACCGAATCGATTACAGCAATTTCATTAACGCCAACAAATTGTGCTTTAATGATTGGGATGATATTTCTTATGGAAAGTGTCAATTTCGACTATGGATTTGTGTCTTCCGACAAATGTTCAGCATCTTTTACTTCCATATTTTCGCGCATGGCTTTGTAGTATGCTGCTCTACTTAATGGTTCGTATTCTTCAGTTTCACCAAGCAAAACTAGATTATCACTATCTGCTTTTCTGAAACTATAATGTGCTAAGTTTCCTGTACGTGTGCACACAGCATGAACTTTAGTAACATATTCAGCAGTTGCCATCAATGCAGGCATTGGTCCGAAAGGATTTCCTTTAAAATCCATATCCAAACCAGCAACGATAACGCGAATTCCTGAATTGGCCAAATCGTTACAAATTTTTACAATTTCATCATCAAAAAACTGTGCTTCGTCAATACCAACCACATCACAACCTTGTGCCAAAATAGCAATATTAGCCGCAGCTGGAACAGGAGTTGAGCGAATTTCGTTTTTATTATGAGAAACTACCATCTCTTCATCATATCGAGTATCGATGGCAGGTTTGAAAATCTCCACTTTTTGCTTGGCAAATTGCGCTCTTTTGAGTCTTCTGATGAGTTCTTCGGTCTTTCCTGAGAACATCGAACCGCAGATTACTTCAATCCAACCAAATTGTTCTTTATGATTTACTGTATTTTCGAGAAACATTTTGTATTTTTAGACCTTAAAAAAGGAATTGTTTTTATTACTTTGTATCGAAACAAATTTATTATAAAATAAGATAAGCTAGTCACTATAATTTCAAAAAGTTATGAAAAAAAGATTGGAAGCCGAATTAATCAGCATTGCGCACCGAGTTTTGAAGCTAAAAAACAAATCGGAAATCGATCAATTGTATCATGAAACCCAAAAATTATACGAAGCATTAACGGTTTTGAAGTTTTATGGTGACAATTATGAGCAAGTAAAATCGGATATTTCTAACGAAGATATCGAAGAAAAAATCGAAAGTTTTGTTGAAAATAAAACGGTTGTTGCAACTCCAAAAGTAGTTGTTGAAGAAATTGCTACAGAAGTTGAAGAACAAAAGGAAGAAAATGTAGAAGAAGTTGAAGAAGTTGTTGAACAAGAAATTGTTACTGCACAAGAAGAAACTATTGAAGAAGAAACCGAAGTTCAAGAAGAAGAATCTGTTATTGTTGGCGAAATCTCTCTTGAGGAAGAAGATGAAATTGAAGAGGAAGAAGTTCCTGTTGGTGAAGCTAAAAGCGACTTAGATTTTGAGCCTATTTTTGAATTAGCAGCAGAAACTCCTGTTGAAACTGTAGAAATCGAAGAACCTAAAGTAGAAGAACCTAAAAAAGAAACACAACAAATTTCTTTTGAAGACTTATTAGGTCAAAACTATACAGAACCTGTTTTTGTAAAACCCAATGATATAACGATTCCAACTTCCAAAAAAGAGATTGTAGAAGAAGAATCAGAGGTTATTACAGACAAACAAGAAGACAAATCACTTTCGTTAAACGATAGACTTTCTAAAAGTATAAATATTGGATTTAATGACCGAATCGGATTTGTTAAACATCTTTTTGGCGAAAGCATGGAAGATTACAATCGTGTTTTATCGCAATTAAATACCTTTAGTTCTTTTTCTGAAGCTAAAGATTTTATCGATGAAATCATCAAACCTGACTACAACAATTGGGAAGGAAAAGAAGATTATGAAGCACGATTTATAGAAATAGTTGAGAAAAAGTTTTTATAAATGTCTAAACTTTATATTGTTCCAACGCCCATTGGCAATCTTGAAGACATGACTTTTAGAGCTATAAAAGTTCTAAAAGAAGCCGATTTAATTCTTGCAGAAGACACACGCACTAGTGGAAAACTATTGAAGCATTTCGAAATTTCCACACACATGCATAGTCATCACATGCATAACGAACACAAAACCGTTGACAATTTGATTGCTCGATTAAAAGGTGGCGAAACGATTGCTTTAATTTCTGATGCAGGAACGCCAGCCATTTCTGATCCAGGATTTTTATTGACACGCGCTTGCGTTGAAAATAATATTGAAGTCGATTGTTTGCCAGGCGCAACTGCTTTTGTGCCAGCATTAGTAAACAGTGGCTTGCCCAACGATAGATTTATATTTGAAGGATTTCTACCAGAAAAAAAAGGACGACAAACAAGATATTTAGCTTTAGCAGAAGAAACGAGAACGATGATTTTCTATGTTTCGCCACATAAATTAGTAAAAACCTTATCCGAATTTGTTCAGTATTTTGGAGCCGAACGCCAAGTTTCTATCTCAAGAGAATTATCAAAACTGCACGAAGAAACCATTCGCGGAACAGCCGAAGAAGTTTTAAAACACTTTGAAACAAAAGCTCCGAAAGGTGAAATTGTGGCGGTTGTTGGTGGGAAGAAATAGTTTGCAGTGTTCAGTTGTCAGTGTTCAGTTAGTTAAACCATAATTAAGTTTAGTTATGAAAAAATACTTCATCATTCTAGTATTATCAATAATCTCATTCTCTTGTAAAAAAGAGGAGAAAGATGATAGTTATAACTATTTATTTAACAAACTTGATCAATTGTCAAAAAGAGATCATAGTGCTGCAGATGGAACATATTTAGAAAACTATTATAAAATTAAAAATGATGTTACTAAACAAAAAAGATTTGATAGCTTATATAAAATATCTGTTTCTGTAGATAGTAAATTAAAAAAGTTAGATTTTTCTAATCATAAAAAAGTTTTAAAATTTAGAGATTCAGTCGCAGTTTTGTTTAGAATTCCTTTAAAATTTATAAGAGAAGATGATAATAAAATTTTGAATGATAGTATTTTTAAAATAAGAATGGAACTAGAAATTTTAAATTTAAGAGAGTATTTTCATTATATGAGAATTTACGATAGAAAAGCGCCATTATAATAAAATGAATAATTAAATTATGCAAGAATTAATAAACCAAAAATCGTTTCAAGAAACCATCGCTTATATCGATGAAAAATATAATTTCACGTCAACCGCTTTTAAAAACGGAAATCAACTAAATAATGCCGGTAAAAATAACGGTTCTTGCAAAATTTTCGCTTTCGCCAAAAAAATAATTTAGAAAAAGACGAAACTTTATCACTTTTTGGAAGTTATTATTTTGATGAAGTTTTAAAAAATCCTGACAGAAATGATCATCAAAATATTAGAAATTTTATAACATTAGGTTGGAATGGAATTTCATTTCAAGGTGAAGCTTTGGAGTTGAAGTATTGAAAAATATTTCGAAGCAAAATCCTATAAAGTTAAGATGGTTGCGAAAAATAGTATTCAATTAGCGACAACATAATTAAATTTAGTTATGAAAAAATATTTCATCCTTTTAGTACTATCTGTCATAATTTTTTCTTGTAAGAAAAAGGAGAAAGATGATAGTTATGATTTTCTATATAATACTATAAATCATGAAATACGTCAAAAAAAGTTTGAACACGAAGGTATTTATGATGCTGCATTAGAAAAATATAAATCTGATTCAATAGAATTGAAAAAATGTAGATTACGTTTCAAATTAACTTCTGAAATAACAAAAAAATTAAATAATTTAAATTACACGGATAGAACTAAAGTACTTAAATATAGGGATTCCGTTTTAAAAATTCTTGGGAGAGAAACTAGCTACAATAATAAAGAAGTTGATGAACTCAACTTAAATGATAGTGTTTTCAAAAAAATGATACAATATAAAATGTATATTGTTATAAATGATTATTTAGCATTTCACGTCTTTAAGCCAACCGCACTAAAAAACGAAGAAGACACAAGTAAAAATCCGCGCTAATCCGTTAAATCTGTGTAATCTGCGTTCTAAAAAATTGCATTTAAATAAATATTTATACATTTGCAAAACATTTACAAGCCATAAAAACATAATTCATAATTTTTAATTCGTAATTAAACTATGCGTTGGACATTACAATCGAAGCCAGAAAAAGAACAAGTTCAAAAACTACAAAACGAACTTCAAGTCGATGAAATCATTGCGACTTTATTAGTACAAAGAGGCATTACAACCTACGACCAAGCCAAAATATTTTTCAGACCAACTTA